>Ga0310690_10001879_pt1 | contig 36081 bp, 31 predicted proteins | sample AusTroGonzalo_MG_2_FD_207661 | JGI IMG/M metagenome (GOLD analysis project Ga0310690, IMG submission 207661) | Bovine rumen microbial communities from tropical cattle in Woodstock, Queensland, Australia - Gonzalo_04 (v2) (version 2) | ecosystem: Host-associated > Mammals > Digestive system >...
AAGTTGGCCAGGCAGATGGCCAGCGAGTCGATGCCTTTGGCGAAGAGGGCGGAGTCGGGCTGGACGCAGTCCATGCCCATCCGGTATTCGGGGATGGAAAAGGCCAGGTAGCGGCCGTCGTCGGCCAGGATGCTGCCCCGCGTACAGGGGAGGGGGTCTTCCCGCAGGGTCTTGGTAGAGAGTCCGCGGCCGGGCTTGTGGATGAACTGCAGGTTGATGATCTGCCCGACGGCTACTGCTGCCAGCAGCACGAAGAGCAGATAGAAGGCTCCGACCTTTTTGATGTTGACCTGCATCCTATTTCTCCAGTTCTATGCGTTTGGCCGGCCTGACGGGTGCGTGCAGCTTGGAGCCGTGCGCTTTCAGCATGCCGTCGATCCGGGTCCGGTTGTTCATGCCCACCAGGTCGAGGGTCCGCTGCTGGTAGCTGATGCGCAGTTCCTGCAGCGCCCTCTCGTTCTTCTGCACCTGCACGAGGTTCTGCTCGACCAACAGGCTCCAGGCGATGCTGACGCAGATGAGCATGAAGATGTAGAAGATGAAGCCGAGCTGGCGGTCCACACCCCATTCGATCAGCTTGTCCCCGCTCAGGTAGCTGACCACTTTGTCTACGATCCGTTTGATTTTACCGCTCATGCTCGTCTTACAGCCTTTCGGCGACCCTCAGTTTCGCGCTGCGCGCGCGCGTGTTGGAAGCAATTTCTTCCTCGGAGGGAAGAATCGGTTTCTTGTTCACGCGGCTGAGCAGCCCTTGCTGGCTGCCCTCCCTGATCGTGGTCTTGACGATGCGGTCTTCTAATGAATGATATGTGATCACGGCCAGCCTGGCTCCTTGCCCGAGCGTCCGCATAGCCCCTTTCATAAAACCCTCCAAAGAAGTCATCTCGCCATTGACTTCAATCCTCAGCGCTTGGTATACTTTTGCTAAATACTTATGTTCAAATAATTTAGGCAGAACAGGTGCTAGCGCTCTGCCTAAATCGTCCGTGGTCTTCAACGGGCTTCTCTCCCTGCTCGCCACAATCAGTTCTGCCACCCGCCTGCTTCCTTCAACCTCGCCGTAAAGGCGGAAGATCCTTTCCAGATCCTCCCCACTATAACTATTTACTATATCAGCCGCACGCATCGGTGCGTCCTGGTTCATCCGCATATCCAGCGGCGCGTTTTCGAACCGGAAGGAGAAGCCTCGTTCTTCGGTATCGAACTGGTGCGACGATACGCCCAGGTCCGCCAGAATTCCATCCACGGTTTCATATCCGTGGTACTTCACAAAGTTGTGCACGAACCGGAAGTCATGGTGCACAACCGTCAGCCGCTCATCGTCGGGCGCATTGGAGAGGGCTTCTCCATCTTTGTCGAAGGCGATCAGCCGTCCTTTCGGTCCGAGATTCCGCAGGATCTCGCGGCTATGGCCGCCTCCTCCGAAGGTTGCATCCACGTAGACTCCGTCTTCGCGGATGGCAAGCGCCGCTATGCTCTCGTGGAGCAGGACGGGAGTGTGGTAGGCAGACATGGGCAACCTCCTGCGCTATCCGAGAATCTTTTCGGCCAATGCCACGAAGTCCCTGCTCTCCATCTCTTTCGCCTCGTACTTCTCTTTGTCCCAGATCTCGATCATGTGGTTGCTGCCCGCGAAGACGACTTCCTTGTCGATGCCTGCCTTTTCGAGGAGGGCTTTCGGAATCGTCATGCGTCCCAGCTTGCCGTCCGGCTCTACGTCCGCAGTGCCTCTCATGTATTCCCGCCAGAAGGCCGCATGCTCCTTGTTGAAGAAGTTCAGCCGGCTTCTGACCGCTTCGGAATCCTGCTCCCACTCATCGTAGGCGTACATTTCGAGGCACTCTGCGAAGAGAGACTTTTTGACTACGAAGCGAAGGCTTGCGCCCTCGCCCATACTGGATTTGAAGGCGGCCGGGAAGATCAGTCTCCCCTTGTCGTCAACCTTTGCCTTGTAGCAACCGATAAACTTCGCCATCGAATCCTATATGCGTTTAGTGATGTGTGTTGCAAAGTTAATGAAATTTTCCACATTCTTCCAAACTTTTCCAAAAATTTCCACCAACTTTTTATCAACAATCTTTGGCATCGCTGGCGCACCGTTCAGGTCGCTCCGCTTGGCGGGCTTTTCCGGAGGCGATTTTGGTCTTGCGTTCGTGACAAGTCCCGAAGCGCAAGACGCAAAATCTCCACCAGGCCAACCCACAGCCCGCGCCTCCCGGCCTTAGTACTTTGCTAATGCTGGAGCCAGTGCGTTCATGAGTTGGGTTTAGCAAAGTACCGGCCTCCGGCAGTCCGCTGATGCGGACTTGTTAGCAACCTATCATGAACGTGTAATAGTGGGCGCCATCAGGCGCTAGCGGAGACCGGGCAGGGTTCGCCCTGTGTAATAGCAAGGTTGTAGCGGCAGGGTTCGGGGCAGCGCCCCGTAACTCAGTCTGCGCGGTCGTGGAGGACGGCTTTGCGGAGTTCGAAGTTCTGGCCGAGGTATTTCTTGCGGACCTCGGGGTTGTCGGCGAGCTGCTGGGCGGTGCCGCTTTCGAGGATGGAGCCCTCGTAGAGAAGGTAGGCACGGTCGGTGATGGCCAGGGTCTCGTGGACGTTGTGGTCGGTGATGATGATGCCGATGTTCATCGTCTTTAGCTTGGCGATGATGTGCTGGATGTCTTCCACGGCGATGGGGTCGACGCCGGCGAAGGGCTCGTCGAGCAGGATGAATTTCGGGTTGATGGCCAGTGCGCGGGCAATCTCGCAACGGCGGCGCTCACCGCCGGAGAGTTGCACACCCTGGCTCTTGCGCACTTTCTGGAGGCCGAACTCTTCGATGAGTTCTTCCAGCCGCTGGAGCCGGTACTCCTTGTCGAAGTTGGCCATCTCCATGACGGACAGGATGTTGTTCTCGACGCTCATGGTGCGGAACACCGAGGCCTCCTGGGCCAGGTAGCCGACGCCTTTCTGGGCGCGGCGGTACATCGGCAGGTCGGTGATCTCTTCCTCACCGAGGAAGATACGTCCGTCGTTGGGCTTGATGAGCCCGGTGATCATATAGAAGCTGGTGGTCTTGCCGGCGCCGTTCGGGCCGAGCAGACCGACGATCTCGCCTTGCTCCACCTCGATGGAGACGCCTTTCACCACGGTGCGTTTGCCGTATTTCTTGACCAGGTTTGTACAGAACAGTTTCATTGCTAGCTGACTTCCAATTCAAAATCCTTGCGCAATGCGTTGAATTCGGGCGAGGTCTCCTGCAAAAACTTTGCCTTGTCGGAGGGCATGTACATGCCGCGTCCCGTCTCGTCAGCTTCCTTCACGTCTACGATGAGCCGCAGGGTATTGTCGCCCAGCTGTTTCTGGAGGAAGGCCTCCAGCCGGGGCCGACAGTTGCGGTCGATCCAGTCTTTCTGGGCGAGGTTGCCGACTTCGAAATGGATCTCTTTGTCGTTCCGGACAGGGGTTGCCTGGGCTAGGGCCGACGACAGGCGGGGCATCTTGCTCTCGCTTTCGGCAAGGGCTTTCCAGGCAGTGGCCAGGTCGGTGGTCACACCCGCCGGTTTCTCTTCGGTCGACTCCGACGCCACCGGCTCATGCTTGGCCTCGGCCATCATTGCCTTGATCGACAGACCGGTGGGTTTCGCCTTCGGTTTGGGCTCTTCGGGCTTCGGCTCGTGAGCGGTGCGCTGGCCTGGTGGAGCAACCGTGGTTCTTTCGTGGGGAGTGCTCGCAGCCACGAAGGGTTCCGGTTGCGCCTGGGGTTTCTGCTCACGAGCCGCGGAGCCGGCACTGGTGACGGCTGCCGTAGGCTGTGCACTGGCGAAGATGCCCGACAGGCTGCAGATCTTCATCAGGGCGAATTCGATGAGCAGGCGGGGGTTGCCGCTTTGCTTGTAGGCGGCTTCGCAGGCGGAGGTGATGTTGAGGGCCTCGAAGAGGAAGGGGGCGGGACAGCTTGCGGACAGCTCGCGGTAGCGCTGGGCAACGGTGGGCGCGAGTTCAAGCAGGGTGCGGGAGGCTTCGTTCTTGCAGACCAACAGGTCGCGGAAATGCGTGCTCAGGCCGCCGATGAAGCTCTGGGCGTTGAATCCCTTCGAGAGGATCTCGTCGAAGGTCAGCATCGCGTGGGCGTAGTCACCGCGCAGGAAGTTGTCCGTCAGGCTGAAATAGTAGTCGTAGTCGAGCACGTTCAGGTTCTGGATCACCTGCTCGTAGGTCACCTCCTTGCCGCAGAAGGCCACCGTCTGGTCGAAGAGCGTCAGGGCGTCGCGCATGGCGCCGTCGGCCTTCTGGGCGATGATGTGCATGGCGTCCTCGCTCATGGCCACACCTTCCTTCTCGGCGATTGATTTCATGTTGCGGACCATGTCTTCCACGCTGATGCGGTTGAAGTCGTAGGTCTGGCAGCGCGAGAGGATGGTGGGGAGGATCTTGTGCTTCTCGGTGGTGGCCAGGATGAAAATAGCGTGGGCCGGGGGTTCTTCGAGCGTCTTGAGGAACGCGTTGAAGGCCTGTTGCGAGAGCATGTGCACCTCGTCGATGATGTAGACGCTGTAGCGGCCGACCTGGGGCGGGATGCGCACCTTGTCGGTCAGGGCGCGGATGTCATCCACCGAGTTGTTGGAGGCCGCGTCAAGCTCGTGGATGCTGTAGGAACGACCCTCTGCGAAGGACCGGCACGATTCACATTCCCCGCAGGGCTCCAGGTCGGGACCGGGATTGCTGCAGTTGATGGTCTTGGCGAAGATGCGGGCGGCGCTGGTCTTGCCCACGCCGCGCGGGCCGCAGAAGAGATAGGCGTGGGCCAGCTGCCCCCGCTGGATCGAGTTCTTGAGCGTGCGCGCGATGGTTTCCTGGCCGAGCAGCGTCTCGAAACTGTTGGGCCGGTATTTCCTGGCAGATACGATGAATTGTTCCATAGCCTACAAATGTACGAATAAAATGTCTATTTTTGCCCTATGATTTACACAAAAACTTTCGACTGCGGCCTCCGGTTCGCCTTCCGGCGCACCCGGTCGCAGGTCGCCTATTCGGCACTGGCCATCCAGTCGGGCACGCGCAATGAGCCCGCGGCCTTCAGCGGCATCGCGCACATGACCGAGCACATGCTCTTCAAGGGCACGGCCAAGCGCTCCCCGCAGCAGATCAGCAACCGCCTAGAAGTGTTGGGCGGCGAGCTGAACGCCTATACGGCGAAAGAGGAGACGGTGCTCTATTCCACGGTGCTGAAGGAAGATGCCGCCAAGGCGGTGGACCTGCTCTTCGAGCTGGCCTTCACCTCCACCTTCCCCCAGAAGGAGCTCGACAAGGAGCGCTGCGTGGTGATCGACGAGATCAACATGTACAAGGATTCCCCCTCCGAGTGCATCTTCGAGGAGTTCGAGAAACTGCTCTTCGAACCCAGTCCGCTGGCCCGCCCGATCCTGGGCACCACGCGGAGCCTGGGGAAGATCGATTCGGCGGCCCTGCAGGCCTACGCGCGGGAGAACTTCCGCCCCGAGCGGATGTGCATCGCCATCGTGGGCAATATGACCCCGCAGCGGGCCGAGAAGATTGCGCTACAGGCCGTCGCCAAATACATCCCCGCCGACTACAAGCCCGCGCCGCCGGTCGCGCGTCCGGTCGCGCCGCAGCAACTCCCGCAGCCCACTATTTTCAATAAGGAGGTTTCCAAGAAGAACCACCAGATCAACTGCATCATCGGCACCACGGCCTTCTCGTTCTACGACGAGCGGCGCATGGAGCTGATTCTGCTGGCCAACCTGCTGGGCGGCCCGAGCGCCAACTCGCGGCTCAACCAGCGGCTCCGCGAGAAGAACGCGCTGGTCTACGCCATCGACGCTTCGTTCACCCAGTTCGCCGATACGGGCTCGTTCCTCATCTATTTCGGCTGCGAGAAGCCCAACCTCGAACGTTGCATCGAACTGGTGCACGAAGAACTCGCGACCCTGCGCGACAAACCGCTCTCCGAAAGTGCATTGCGTACTGCCAAGAAGCAGCTCATCGGCCAGCTGGCCGTGGCCTCCGACAACGGCGAGACGCAGGTGCTCGGCATGGCCAAGAGCATGATCGTGTTCGACGAGATCCTCTCCGACGAGGAGGTGCGCCGCCGCATCGACGCCATCACGTGGGAAAGCCTGCAACAGGTGGCCGCCCTGGTGCTGGCCCCGGAACGCCTCTGCACCCTGACTTTCAAGTAGCATGGACGCGCTGGAACGCTATATCCGGGAGATGTCTGCGCCGCAGGCCGAGGCGCTCGCATGGGTGGAGCGGCAGAGCTGGCTGCGGACCAGCCACGGCCGGCAGGTGTGCGGTCCCGAAGTGGGCGCGTACCTGCGCCAGCTGGTACTCCTGCTGCAGCCGCGCAAAGTGCTGGAAATCGGTACGTTCTCGGGCTATTCCGCCCTCTGGATGGCTGGCGCGCTGCCTGAGGGCGGCCGCATCGACACCCTCGAGATCAATGACGAGATGGAAGACCTCATCCGGGAAGGATTTGCCCGGGCCGGGCTGTCAGACCGCATCCGGCTGCTGATCGGCGACGCGCTCGACATCCTGCCGATGATCGACGATACCTACGACCTGGTGTATATCGACGCTGACAAGCGCGATTACGTGGCATACTACCAGTCGGTTTTCGATCTGGTGCGTTCCGGGGGCTGGATCGTGGCCGACAACGTGCTCTGGGACGGCAAGGTCTGCGCCGGTGAGCCGCCCCGCGACCAGCAGACACGCGGCATCCTGGCCTTCAACGACCTGGTGGCCGGCGACGACCGCGTGGAGAATTTCATCCTTCCCCTGCGCGACGGCCTGAACATCATCCGAAAAAAATAGTTAACTTTGTGAGGATGCAGGAAATCGTTCACTAAAACATAACACTATGGGACTCATCAAAGAATTCAAGGAATTCGCCCTCAAGGGCAATGTGATGGACATGGCCGTCGGCGTGGTCATCGGCGGTGCATTCGGCAAGATCGTCTCCTCGCTGGTCGCGGACATCATCATGCCGCTCATCGGCGCGCTGCTCGGCAACGTGGACTTCACCAAGCTGGCTGTCACGCTGCGCAGCGAAGTGGTCGACGCCGCCGGTGAAGTAGTCAAGCCGGGCGTCTATCTCACCTACGGCAATTTCATCCAGGCCGCTGTCGACTTCTTGATCATCGCCCTCTGCATCTTCTTCGTGCTCAAGGGAATCAACAAGATGAGCAAGAAGAAGGAAGAACCCGCTCCGGAGCCGGCTGAGCCTGTCGTTCCCGAAGACATCCAGCTCCTTCGCGAGATTCGCGACGAACTCAAGAAGAAATAATCCATCGGCTGGAGGATGGACATCCTCCAGCCATAGCTTTCATCGCCTCTCTGTGACGAACCGGAAGAACGGCTCGATGGCCTTCTTGTCCGGGAAGCGGACGATGTAGCACTGGTTGCCCAGGTCGTCTGCCAGGGCGTCGGGGACACGGCCCTGGAAGCAGAAGTCAGCCCTATATTTTTCCATGATTTCCTGATGGCTATGGACGTAGGCCATGCCGTCGCGGCGGGAGGCGTATGCGCAATAGTATTGGCCGCCCTGTCCCTTGCGGCGCTCGTCAAAGGCCACCATATCGGCCCAGATCTGGAAGACGTCGGTCGAGTGGGCGTAGTTCATCATGTCGGGGGTGTAGCCGCCCGGCGGACGCATGTTTACCTCCAGGCCTACGTAGTCGCCTTTCTTGCCCAGGCCTTCGCGGTCGCGGTCGAGCTGGAAGAATTCCAGATGGACGAAGCGGCTCTTGATGCCGAAGGCCTTCACCGTCCGGCGGCCGATGGCGGCCAGCTTGGCCGGCACGGTCTTGTTGGTCCAGTAGCAGGTGTCGAGGTTGTCGTGCACGATCTCCATGATGGGCGTCGGGAACACGGTGTTGTTCTCGAAGATGGGCTCCATCTTTGAATTGTAGATGGCGTCATAGCTCACCAACAGGCCGGTGACGAACTCCTCGATGACGAAATAGCCGAAGTTGTCGGCGTGTGCCGCGAACCAGGCCTCCAATTCCTTGTCATTCGTGATCTTGAAAGTGCCGGAAGCGCCCATGCCGCTGTCGGGCTTGGCGATGACCGGATATCCGGTCTTCCTGACGAAAGCCTGCACGGCTTTCTTCCCTTCGCTGCCCTTGATCTGGCGGGCGGTGGGGACGTTGCCCAGGGAATAGTACTTCTTCATCTCGCTCTTGTTGCGGATGGCGGCCACACGGTCGCTCTGGATGCCGGTCGTGACGTTGAAGTCGGTGCGCAGGCGCGCGTCCTGGGTGAGCCAGAATTCGTTGTTCGACTCGATCCAGTCGATCTTGCCAAATTTGTGGGCGAACCAGGCCACGGCGCGGTAGACCTCGCTGTAGTCCTCCAGGTTGTTCACCTTATAATAATCCGTGAGGCTCGCGCGGAGTTCGGACGGAAGGTTTTCGTAATTGGTGTCCGCGATGCCCAGCACGTTCACACCGTTGCGCTTGGCGCCGGCGCAGAATTGCCAGTAGGTCTGCGGGAAATGGGGGGAAATGAATATCAGGTTCATAAACGTGAATGATGTGTTTTCTTCGGAAATGCGGCGCATGGTGCCGCGGGAAATTTCGTATGCCTCGCCGCGGAGCTCGCTCCGGCCGTCCTTCACGATGACGTATCCGCCGTCGCGGAAAGCATAGAAGCGGTGGCCCCAGCTGTCGGGGAAGGCGATGTCCTCGAACAGGCGCTTGCCGTCGATGATCCAGTGGCGCACCTGCTCCAGGTGCGGCACCAGATTGATATCGGTCAGGCCCAGTCCGCGCAGCCAGCGGCGGTAGGTGGGATCAACCACTTCGCCGTTGAACTCGGGATGCGAATAGACCCAGTCCGCGCAGTTCATCGAGCCGGCGCTGCAGCCCAGGATCACGCCGTCGAAATCTTTCAGGATCTCCTTAAGGCCGATCTCGTGGATGAAACGGTTCTGCGTCGGTGCATGCCCGCCGCACATGACCACCCAGTCGGCCTTCTTCACCAGCGCTGCCGCCTGGTGCGCATTGCGCCGGTCGAGCATGGTGATGGAGGCGGTGGCGATGCCGGAATTGTGGATACACAGCGACATACCGTCCAGCACGGAATCGGTGAAGCCGCGGTCGTCCGGCGCGGCGCTCACCAGCAGCACGCGCGGGGCGCGGCGTCCGCCCGTGGCCTCCGCCAGCGCGGCTTTGACCGCCGCCAGGAAGCCGTTGTCCTCCGTAAAATGGTCCTCGCCGTACCGCGTGGGACTCCCTGTCAGAAAGAGTGTCATACGGCCGCAAATATAAGAAAAAAGCCCCAGTCGGGGCTTTTTTCTTATTGTTGCATGAATGCGCAGCCGTCGCAGCCGCCGGGCGGACAAGTGTCCGGCCGCTCGCCCGAAGCGGCTTTAGAAGGGTGGCGCTTGCGCCACAGCCGCATTTCCTCCTCTTTCGCGCAAATGACGCCCCGGCGGCGGAGCTCCTTGTTGTGGGAGATCTCGCCGTCGGGGAACTTTCCGTCCTTCTTCACCAGGATCGAGACGGCCATCCCGGCGACGCCGAGGGCCAGCAGCAGGATGGCGAGGAGGACGACTTTCATGCGCGGAATGCGTTAAATCTGCTTGAATGGCGGCACGATGGCGTGCGTGCCTACCGTGATCACGGGCGGAATCTGCATAACCTTGAACGCGGCGGCCTTCTTGAGCCGCACGATGCGGTCGACCAGCGCCGCGTCGGTGCCGCGCGCCACTACCTCCTCGGGGGAGAGTTCCTCCTCGCAGAGCGCATGGAGCACCGGGTCGAGCAGTTCGTATTCAGGCAGTGAATCGCTGTCCTTCTGGTTTGGGCGAAGTTCAGCGGAGGGTGCTTTCGTTAGGATGGCCTCGGGAATCACCTCCTTCTCGTGCAGAGTGTTTTCGTAATGCGACAACTCGTAAACCTGTACCTTGTAGAGGTCAGCGATCACCATGATGGCACCGCACAGGTCGCCGTACAGCGTGCCGTAGCCCGTGAAGAGCTCGCTCTTGTTCGACGTGTTGAGCAGCAGGGCGTTGAAGCGGTTCGCCCATGTCATCAGGATGGTGCCGCGTATGCGGGCCTGCAGGTTCTCCTGCGCCACGCTCCACTTGCCCAGCTCGAAGAAGCGGAACATCTCGATCATCGCCCGCTTGTAGATCTTCTCGATGGGGACGATGTCGTAGGCAACACCCAGGTTGTTGGCCAGCTCGATGGAGTCGGTAACCGAGCTCAGCGACGAGAACTCCGACGGCATGAGGATGCCGTGCACGTTTTCCGCGCCAAGCGCGTCGACCGCCAGGGTGGCCACCAGAGCTGAGTCGATGCCGCCCGAAAGGCCGATGACTGCCTGCTTCATGCCGGCGGACGCGAAGTATTGCTTGATCTTGGCCACGATGCCGTCGTGGACTTCGGTGATGGAGAGGGAGGGTTCGAGAATCATGGCTTAGCTGCGGATGAACATGTCGCTGACCGGCTCGTTGTGGTAGATGCGGTCGATTACGTCGGCGAACACGCCGGTCATGGACAGGACAGTGAATTTGGCGTTGTCCTTGTCCGCCTGGAGCGGAATGGTGTCGGCGACGAGGAATTCCTGAATGGGGGAGGCGTTGATGCGGTCGTAGGCCGGGCCCGAGAGGATCGGGTGCGTGCAGATGGCCCGGACACTCAGGGCGCCGCGCTCCTTCAGCACGTCGGCGCACTTGGTGATGGTGCCGGCGGTATCGACCATGTCGTCAACAATCACGACATTGCGGCCCTCGATCTCACCGATGGCGGTCATGCTGCCGATGACGTTGGCTTTCGTGCGGTCCTTGTGGCAGATGATCAGCGGCGCGTTGAGGTGCTTGGCGTAGACGTTGGCCTTCTTGGCGCCGCCCATGTCCGGCGAGGCGATCGACAGGTTTTCGATGTTCATCGCTTTGATATACGGAATGAAAATGGAGGTGGCCCAAAGGTGGTCGACGGGAATGTCAAAGAAACCCTGGATCTGGGCGGCGTGCAGTTCGCAGGTCATCACGCGGTCGCAGCCGGCGGCGGTCAGCATGTTGGCCACGAGCTTGGCCGCGATGGATACACGGGGGCGGTCCTTGCGGTCCTGGCGGGCCCAGCCGAAGTAGGGGATCACGGCGATCACCTTGTAGGCGGAGGCGCGACGGGCCGCGTCGATCATCAGCAGGAGTTCGAAGAGATTGTCGGCCGGCGGGTTGGTGCTCTGGACGATGAACACCGTGGCGCCGCGCACGCTCTCGATATATTGCGGCTGGAACTCGCCGTCGCTGAAGACGGTCAGTTCCGAGTTACCGAGGTTCGTGTTCAGTTTCTTCGCGATCTGCTCTGCAAACGTCTGGGAATTCTTGCAGGCGAAGATCTTCAGTTTGTGATCGTATTCTTCCATGGAAGTTGAGGAGGTTTTTTATAGGTTGTTGAGGATGGTTTCGATGTAAGTGAGGATATCTTCGCGGCCCTGACCCGTCTCGGCGGAGCTGCAGAACGTGGGCGGGAGCTCCTCCCAGGTCTCGCGGAGGACGGCCGCATTGCGCTCCACCTGTGCCTGCAGGGCGTTGACGCCCAGCTTGTCGCACTTGGTGTAGATCAGGGCGAAGGGGATGCCCTCCTGGCCGAGCTCGGTAATGAAGTCGCGGTCGATGGCCTGGAGGTCGTGGCGGGCATCGAGCAGCACGAACAGCAGCACCATGTCCTCGCTGTGGAGGATGTAGTCGCTGATGATGCCCTGCAGCTTCTCGCGCCCCTTCTTGCCCATCTTGGCATAGCCGTACCCCGGCAGGTCGACGAGATACCACGAATCGTTGATCAGGAAATGGTTGACGAGTTGCGTCTTGCCGGGCGTGGAAGAAGTGTGGGCCAGTCCGTTGACGCCGCACAGGCGGTTGATGAGCGACGATTTTCCGACGTTGCTCCGTCCGATGAAGGCGAACTCCGGATGGCGGACTTTCGGCTTCTGGTCAGTGCGCTGGCTGCTTCCGGCAAAAAGGGCCTGCTTGATGATCATGGGTGCGACGGATTGGTTTTGCAAAAGTACGAATTTTTGCGGAATATTTTCGTATATTTGTAGGAAATGGAAGAGAAGGATTCCATCGGTCTGAAAGCCCTGCTCGAGCAGGTGAAACAGGCGCTGGACGCGCAGTTCGCGGAGACATTGTGGCTGAGGGCCGAGGTCAGCGAGCTGAAGCAGCACCCGTCGGGGCACTGCTACCTCACGCTGGTGGAAAAGGACCCTGATTCCAATGCGCTGCTGGCCAAGGCATCTGCCGTCGTATGGGCTTCATCCTGGCGGATGATCCGGCCCTTTTTCGAGGCACAGACCGGGCGTGGCCTGGCTCCCGGGATGCAGGTGCTGGTGCGCGTGCAGGTGAGTTATTCGGCCGTGTACGGCCTCTCGCTGGTGGTGTACGACATCGACCCGTCTTTTACCGTGGGCGAGTTGGAACTCGCGCGGCAGCGCACCATCGCACGGCTGCAGGACGAGGGGATGTTCGTGATGAACGCGCAGCTGCCGCTCCCGATGCTGCCGCGGCGTCTGGCCGTGGTCTCGAGCGAGACGGCGGCCGGCTGGCGCGACTTCCGGCGGCATCTGGAAGAAAATGAGTACGGCTTCCGGTTCCAGATCCAACTTTTCCCAGCCCTCATGCAAGGCGAGGCGGCGCCGGCAAGCATTATCGCGGCGCTCGACCAGATCGCCGCGCAGGCGGACGATTTTGACGCGGCGCTCATCCTCCGCGGTGGCGGCGGCGCCATGGACATGGTCTGCTTCGACGACTATGAGCTGGCCGTCAATGTGGCCCAGTTCCCCCTTCCCGTCTTGACAGCCATCGGCCACGACCACGACTACCACGTGGCCGACATGGTGGCCCATACGCATGTCAAGACCCCGACGGCCCTGGCCGACTGGCTGATCGAGCGCTTCGCGGCCGAAGCCTGGCAGGTGGACCTGCTCCTGCAGCGCCTGCACCTGGCTGTCCGGACGCACGCCACCCGTCAGCTCGGCGTCCTCGACGCCCTGCGGCTTCGGATGACACACGCCGTCCACCTTCGCCATGCCGATGCCTTTGCCAAACTCGACAACCTGGCCCTCCGCCTTGACGCCGTCAACCCCCGGAAAGCGCTCGAACGCGGTTTCCTCATCGCCCTCAAAAACGGCCGCCGCACTGCCACCGCCGCCGCCTTCACGCCCGGCGACCGCCTCACCCTGATGTTCCGCGACGGCATCGTCGAGGCTGAAGTTAACAATGTGAAATATGGAAAAGAATAAGAAATACGAAGAAGTCTTCGCCGAGCTGGAGGCGTTGGTGAAGAAGATCGAGGACCCGGAGCGGGATCTGAGCGCGATCGGGGCGGATGTGAAGAAGGCCATGGAGCTGGTCCGCTGGTGCCGGGCGTATGTCCAGGGAAACCTGGAAGAAGTCGAAAAAATAATGAAAGACGAATAATATGAAAATCTACGAGAAAGACCCGTGGCTGGCGCCTTACAAGGATGCCATCGAAGGACGTAACCAACAGATCCTTCGCGTAAAAGATTCCATTGCGGGCAAACGCAGGCCCCTGAAGAAAGCCATCAACGGCGCGATGTATTACTGTCTCCACCAGGAGAATGGCGCATGGGTGTTCCGTGAGTGGGCACCCAATGCTTCCAAGATATACCTGCTGGGCGACTTCAACGACTGGCGCCGCAGCGAAGAATGGGCGCTCCAGCCCATCGGCGGCGGCAACTGGGAGTTGCGCGTGCCTGGCGAAAAAGTAGTGCACGGTGATTTGTACAAGTGGTACGTGGAGTGGCCCGGCGGCGGAGGAGAACGTATCCCCGCGTATGCCACCCGCTGCGTGCAGGATCCCGATTCCAAGGCCTTCTGCGCCCAGGTATGGGATCCTGCCAAACCCTATCGCTGGCGCAGGAAACGCGGTCCCCGTATCGACAATCCCCTCATCTACGAAGCCCACATCGGCATGAGTTCCGAAGGACAAAAAGTGGCTTCCTTTACGGAGTTCCGCCAGCAAGTGCTGCCTCGCGTGATCGAGACGGGCTATAATACCCTGCAGATCATGGCTTTGCAGGAACATCCCTACTACGGCAGCTTCGGCTATCAGGTGTCGAGTTTCTATGCGCTGAGCAGCCGTTTCGGCACGCCCGAGGAATTCAAGGCGCTGGTCGACGCGGCCCACCAGGCCGGCATCGCCGTGATCATGGATGTCGTCCACAGCCATGCCGTGAGCAACGAGGTGGAAGGCCTCAGCCGGCTCGACGGTTCCTACACCACCTACTTCCACGAAGGCCCCCGCGGCCAGCACCCCGCCTGGGGTTCCCGCTGCTTCGACTACGGGAAAGGCCAGACCATCCATTTCCTGCTGTCGAACCTCAAATACTGGATGGAGGAGTACTGCCTCGACGGCTTCCGTTTCGACGGCGTCACGAGCATGCTTTACTACGACCATGGGCTGGGCCGCGACTTTACCAACTACGACTGCTATTTCGATGGCGGACAGGACGGCGATGCGATTACTTACCTGGGATTGGCCAACATCCTGGTCAAGGAGATGAACCCCAACGCCTTCACCATCGCCGAAGACATGTCGGGCCTGCCCGGCCTGGCGGCGCCCATCGCCGAAGGCGGCATCGGGTTCGACTACCGGATGAGCATGGGCGTGGCCGACCACTGGATCAAGTGGATCAAAGAACGCAGCGACTGGGACTGGAGCATGGGCGAGATCTGGCACGAACTCTCGGGCAAGCGCGCCGACGAGCGCACCATCAGCTACGCGGAGTGCCACGACCAGGCGCTGGTGGGCGACAAGACCATCATCTTCCGCCTCATCGACAAGGAGATGTACTGGAGCATGAACCGCGGTTCGCAGAACCTGGTCATCGACCGGGGCATTGCGCTCCACAAGCTCATCCGCCTGGTGACCCTGGCCACGGCCGGCGACGGCTACCTGACCTTTATGGGCAATGAGTTCGGGCACCCCGAATGGATTGACTTCCCGCGGGAAGGCAACGACTGGTCGTTCTTCTATGCCCGCCGCCAGTGGTCGCTGGTTGACAATCCGCAGTTGCGCTATCACGATCTGTGGAGCTTCGAGCAAGCCATGCTGCACATGGCAACGGAGAACGCGCTCCTGGGCGAGCCGGTCCACTGCCTGCGCTGCGACGAGGAGAAGAAAGTGCTGCTGCTCGAACGTGCCGGGCTGGTGTTCGCTTTCAATTTCAACCCCGAATACTCCTTCGACCGCTACGGTTTCCCCGTGGCGGCAGGCAAGTATGCAATGGCGCTTGACAGTGACGCCGCATCCTTCGGCGGCTTCAGCCGCAATGACGACGCGCTGACCCACCAAACAGTCCGGGAAGGGAAGGAGGACCTGCTCTACCTGTACCTTCCGAGCCGGACCGTACAAGTATTAAAAAAGATTAAATAGTAGTACATATCATATTTTTCCGTACTTTTGCGCAATTAAATCAGTGAGACCATGGCTTATTTGCAATTCAACAAGGCGGAGCTCGTGAATCTCGAATACTCCCTCAAACGGGAACTTCTCGCAACCAACCGGGCCGGCGGCTACTGCAACACCACCATCGTGGGGTGCAATACCCGCAAGTATCACGGCCTGATGGCCGTGCCGATCGAGAAGTTCGGCGGGCACCGCTATATGCTGCTTTCCGCCCTTGACGAGACGCTGCTGCAACACGGCATGCCCTTCAACCTGGGCATCCACTGCTACGGGGACATCTATGAACCCCGCGGGCACAAATACATCGTCGACTTCGAAATGGACCCCTATCCGGTGATCACTTACCGGGTGGGCGGCATGCTCTTCAAGAAAGAGATCCTCTTCGTGGTCGGCGCCGACCAGCTGCTGATACGCTACACGCTGCTCGACGCCCATTCGCACACCGTGCTGCGGCTCAAACCCTACCTCGCGTTCCGGAGCATCCATGCGCTGACGGTGGCCAACGGCGACGCTGACACCCACTACCGCGCTGAGGACGGCGGCGTGTCGTTCTGCCTCTACCGCGACTTCCCGCAGTTGCACCTGCAGATCTCCAAGCCGTGCGAGTACGTTCATGTGCCCGACTGGTACAAGGACATCGTCTACAAGGAGGAATACCGCCGTGGTTTCGACTGCAAGGAAGACCTGCTCGTGCCGGGCTTCTTCGAGATGCCGCTCGAGAAAGGGGAGAGCATCGTGTTCTCCGCCTCTACCGAGCCGGTCCTGCCGCGCGGGCTCAAGGCTCAGTTCACCCGCGAGGCGAAGCGTCGCATGCCCCGCACGGATTATGACAGCTGCCTGAAGGCGGCCGCCGAGCAGCTCTTCGCATACGAAGGCCCTTATTCCCGCATCTGCACCGGTTTCTCGTGGCACGAGATCGGCGGCATGCGCGAGACGGCCATCGCCCTCCCGGGCCTGACGCTCTATAACACGGGCGATGTGAAACTGTTCGAGAAAATCCTCTCCGACCTCATTGCGGAACACAAGGAAGCCTACCTGCATGGCAGCGACCAGGTGGAATCCCCCCTGCGCCTGACGGAAGCCGTGCAGCACCTGGCCCGCTATACCGGCGACGACGCCGGTGCCTGGAAGAAGTACGGCAAGTTCCTCAAACAGGTGGTCCAGAGCTACCTGGACGGCCGTCCCGAAGTGAAGCTGCGCAGCAACGGCCTGCTGTGGGCCGAAAAGCCGGGCGTGGCCCTGAGCTGGATGAACGCCTACATCGGCGGCCAGCCCGTGACGGAGCGCCGGGGCTATCAGGTAGAAACCAACTGCTTGTGGTACAATGCCGTGTGCTATGCGCTCGACCACGAGCTCTGCTACGCCAAACCGAATGCCTTTACGACCCGCTGCGCGGAAGTCAAAGCCGCCATCGAGGCTAATTTCTACGATATGTTCTGGGTGGAGGAACGCCACCACCTGGCCGACTACGTGGACGAGATGGGACAGAACATCTTCACCCGTCCGAACCAGCTGTACGCCTGCTCACTGGACTACAGCCCCGTGTCGGAGGAGGTGCAGGCCGAAATCCTGCACGCCGTCTCGCGCGAGCTCGTGACCACGCGCGGTATCCGTACCCTCTCGCCGAAGAACCCGCGCTATCGCTCGCGTTACGACGGCAACCAGATCGAGCGTGACACCGCCACGCACAACGGCTGCAACCGGCCCTGGCTGCTGGGTGCCTACGTCGCTGCCAGCTTCAAGCTCTACGGCGCCTCGTTCGTGCGCGAGGCCCAGGCGCTGATCGACGGTTTCCAGGAAGACCTCAACATCCACGGCATCGCCGCGGTGGCCGAGATCTATGACGGTGACCCGCCATACATGCCGCACGGCGCCATCAACTCCGCGCTGAGCGTATCGGAGATCCTGCGTGTGAAATATCTGATCAAGCAATATAAGGAGGAATCGTTATGAGAGTCCTGATGTTCGGCTGGGAGTTCCCGCCCCATATCGCGGGCGGTCTGGGAACAGCCTGCTACGGAATGACCAAGGGTCTGGCCCATTGCGGCGTGGACGTGCTCTTCGTGATGCCGTCCGCCAGCGGCGACGAGGACCAGAGTTCGGTCCGTATCATCAATGCGAGCGACGTGGCGGTTTACGACACCTGCCACGACGTGGAGGAATTCCTGGGCAAGGTACAGTTCCTGCGCGTGGGTTCCAACCTGCATCCCTACATCGACCCGGTCGATTTCACGGACCTGGTCGAGGCGGAGCAGCGCAGCCAAAGTGAGGAGTTCAAGTTCTATTTCCGTCAGAAATACAAATTCTCCGGCAAGTACGGCAAGAACCTGATGGAGGAGGTGTCTCGCTACGCCATGGTGGGTGGTGCGATCGCCGCCGAACAGGAATTCGACGTGATCCATGCCCACGACTGGCTGACCTACCTGGCCGGCATCGCCGCCAAGCGCGTGTCGGGCAAGCCGCTGGTCATCCACGTGCATGCCACCTCGTTCGACCGCGGCAGCGCCGACAACATCGATACCCGCGTGTTCAACATCGAACGCATGGGCATGCTCGAGGCCGACAAGGTCATCACGGTCTCCGACCTTACCCGCAACATCGTCATCAACAAATACGGCATCGACCCCGCCAAGGTGGTGACGGTCCACAACGCTGTGGACTTCTCCGGCCGCGAGCGGATCGAGGTGGAACGCGGCGTCCGCGACAAGGTGATCACCTTCCTGGGCCGCATCACCTTCCAGAAGGGTCCCGAGTATTTCATCGAGGCGGCGGCCAAGGTGCTGAAGGTCTGCCCGAACACCCGTTTCGTGATGGCCGGCAGCGGCGACATGATGAACCGCTGCGTCCGTTACGTTGCCAAGCTCGGCATCGCGGACCGCTTCTACTTTACAGGCTTCCTGCGCGGCGACGACGTGCAGAAGATGTTCGCCCTTTCCGATGTCTATGTGATGCCGTCCGTCTCCGAGCCTTTCGGCATCTCTCCGCTCGAGGCCATGAAGACCGACGTGCCGACCATCATCTCGAAGCAGTCGGGCGTGGCCGAAGTGCTCAAGTACGCCATCAAGGTGGACTTCTGGGACGTCAATGCCCTGGCTGACGCCATGTATGGCCTTCTCAACTATCCGGCACTTCCCCGTCTGGCCGCGGAGAAGGGTCGCGAAGAGGTCGACAACCTGAAATGGGACAGCGCCGCCGTCAAGGTGAAGCATGTCTACGAATCGGCCGTGAACGGAAAATAAAAAAGTATCGCCATGAATAAAAAGTCAGTTTGTTTCTACTTCCAAGTCCACCAGCCCGACCGTCTGCGGCAGTTCCGCTTCTTCGACATCGGCAACGACTTCCACTATCTCGACGATTTTTCGAACCGGACCATCGTGCGCCGCGTGGCCGAACGTTGCTATCTGCCGGCCAACCGCATGCTGCACGACCTGATCCTGCGGCATAACGGCGCCTTCAAGGTGGCCTTCTCCATCTCCGGCGTCGCCCTCGAGCAGTTTGAGCGCTATGTGCCCGAGGTGATCGACAGTTTCAAGGCTCTCGCCGCCACCGGCTGCGTGGAGTTCCTCAGCGAGACGTACGCCCATTCGCTGGCCTCGCTTTCCTCCGTGTCCGAATTCAAGAAACAGGTGAAACTCCACGCCGACCTGATGAAGAAACTCTTCGGCGTCAAGCCCACCGTGTTCCGCAACACCGAGTTGCTGTACTCCGACATGATCGGCGCCACGGTGGCCGAAATGGGCTACGGCGTGATGCTGACCGAAGGTGCCAAGCACATCCTGGGCTGGAAGAGCCCGGACTTCGTGTATGTGAACGCCGTGAATCCTCGCCTGAAGCTGCTGCTGCGTAACTTTACCCTGAGCGACGACATCGCCTTCCGTTTCTCCGACAAGGGATGGAACAGCTGGCCGCTGACGGCCGACAAATACGCAGACTGGGTGACCGCCGCCCTGGAGAAGGGCGACGTGCTCAACCTGTTCATGGACTACGAGACTTTCGGCGAGCACCAGCGCAGCGCGTCGGGCATCTTCGACTTCATGAACGCCCTGCCCGCCGCCATCCTGTCGCGCGGCTTTGATTTCTGCACGCCTTCCGAGGCGGGCCAGCGCTACCAGCCGGTGGCCCCGCTCCACGTGCCGTATCCCATCTCCTGGGCCGACGAGGAGCGTGACACCAGCGCCTGGCTCGGCAACGAGTTGCAGGAAGAGGCCTTCAACAAGCTCTACGCCTTGGAAGCCGATGTCTACAAGACGAAAGATGAGAACCTGATTAGCGTCTTCCGCAAACTGCAGGAGAGCGATCACTTCTATTATATGTGCACGAAGTTCTTCTCGGACGGCAGCGTCCACAGTTACTTCAATCCCTACGACACCCCGTACGAGGCCTTCATCAACTACATGAACGTGCTGGCTGACTTTGAACTGCGTGTCCGGGAAAAACTCAAAGAAAAGAAAACCAAATAAGATCCGATGGAAGAAAGATTCACGATGCCCGACTACCTGTTCGAGACCAGTTGGGAAGTATGCAACAAGGTAGGCGGCATCCATACCGTCATTGCGACCAAAGCCCTCTATCTGAGCGGTTCATTCAAGAAAAACCATCATATACACATAGGACCCGATGTCTGGCGCGACGTCGCCCAGAATCCTGAATTCAAGGAGGACCCTTCGCTGTTCCGCTCGTGGCGCCAGTCCGCGGCGAATGAAGGCCTCCGCCTCCGCGTGGGTCGCTGGAACGTGGCCGGGCATCCGGTGGCCATCCTCGTCGATTTCACGACGTTCATCAGCCGCAAGGACGACATCCTGACCGAGCTCTGGAAACGTTTCGGCGTGGATTCGATTAGCGGTAACTGGGACTACGTGGAGTCCGCCCTCTTCGGCTATGCGGCTGGAAAGGTCATCGAGAGTTTCGTGCGCTACTACGTGAAACCGCACGAGAAGGTCGTGGCGCAATTCCATGAGTGGATGACCGGCGCCGGCCTGCTTTATGTCAAGATGTCGAACCTGCCGATCGGCACGATCTTCACCACCCATGCCACGGTCATCGGCCGTTGCGTGGCTGGTAAGAACATCCCGCTGTACGACGGGCTCGAGACTTTGGACGCTGACCGCCTCGCCCATGAATACGGCGTGGTAGCCCGTCATTCGCTCGAGAAGGCCACGGCTGTTACCGCCGATGTATTCACGACAGTGAGCGAGATCACGGCGCGCGAGTGCCGTCAGTTCCTGGGACGTGACTGCGACGTCATCACCCCCAACGGCTTTGAGAACAGTTTTACCCCCGAAGAGGACAAGTACGACGACTGCCGTCGCACTGCACGCGAGAAACTTATCACCGTCGCATCCGCGATGGCCGGCGAGGAACTGCCCGCCGACAGCATCCTGGTGGCGATTGGCGGCCGTTATGAGTTCAGCAACAAAGGGATCGACGTGTTCGTGGACGCCCTCGGCCGCCTGCAGGCCAGCGACTACGCCGGCCGCCGCATTGTGGCGTTCATCATGGTGCCCTCGGGCAACAACGGCCCCGACAAGGAACTACTTGCCAAACTGGGGGGCAACGGCAGCCAGTACACGACCCAGGTGAGCCACTACCTGATGGACGACTACGACATCGTGATGCGCAGCCTGCGGACCCGCGGCCTGCACAACCAGCCGGGCGCGAAGGTCGACGTGTTCTTCTTCCCGACATACCTGAACGGCGACGACGGCATTTTCAACATGAGTTACTACGAGTTGCTCGTGGGCATGGACCTGACCGTCTTTCCGTCGTATTACGAACCGTGGGGTTACACCCCGCTCGAGTCGTTGGCTTTCAGCGTCCCGACCACGACGACCTCGCTGGCCGGCTTCGGCCTCTGGGTACGCGAGCACTGCGAGGAGCCGCATCCGGGCATCACCGTCATCGAGCGCAACGACGCCAACTACAGCGAGGTGGCTGACCGCGTAGTCGACCGTATCCTTGAAGTGGCTGACCTGTCGGCCGAAGGCCGCGTTGAATATCGTGCCAACGCGAAGAAGGTATCTGAGATCGCGCTGTGGCACAACAATATCGTTTATTACGAAGAGGCTTATACCAAGGCCATCGACAAGGTGCAGGCCGTTCGCGGCGAGTTTACCGAAGTGCCTGATGAGGAGCCGCACACCTATGACCTCTTTTCCGCGAATGAGCCTTCCTGGAACAGCGTGTTCATCAGCCGCGAGCTCCCCGACCGACTGAAGCATCTGGAAGCCCTGGCCAAGAATCTCTGGTGGTGCTGGAACCAGCCGGCCATCGAGTTGTTCCGCGATATCGACCCGGATCTCTGGAAGAAGGTGGGTGGCAACCCGCTCCTGCTCCTCGACAAGATCCCGCTCAAGCTGTACCGCCAGCTGGAGCGCGACGAGAAGTTCCTGGCCCGTCTCGACGCGGTCTATTCAGCGTTCACGGCCTATATGGCCGAGAAGGACGCCCGGCCGGGCGCCCGTGTGGCCTACTTCTGCATGGAATACGGCATCGACACTTCCCTGAAGATCTATTCCGGTGGCTTGGGCATCCTGGCCGGCGACTACCTGAAGGAAGCCTCCGACATGAAGGTCAACATGACCGCCATCGGTCTGCTCTACCGCCACGGCTACTTCACGCAGCGGCTTTCCGCCTACGGCGACCAGATAGCCGACTACACGCCGCAGGATTTTACGAAGATACCGGCCACGCCGGTCCGCGATGCGGAAGGCAACTGGCTGACGGTCAGGGTCGCGTTCCCGGGCCGTAACCTGAATGCCCGTATCTGGCGGGTGGAGGTGGGCCGCACCGACCTCTTCCTGCTCGACACCGACTATGAGGACAACCTGCCCGAAGACCGCAACGTGACGCACTCGCTCTACGGCGGCGATTGGGAAAACCGACTGAAGCAGGAACTCCTGCTGGGTGTGGGTGGCATCCGCGCCCTGCGCGCCCTGGGCATCGATGCTGATGTATACCACTGCAACGAAGGCCACGCCGCTTTCTGCGGTTTCGAGCGCCTGCGCGAATATATCCAGAACGACAACCTCTCGTATCCGGAAGCCCTCGAGGTGGTCCGCGCCTCCTCGCTCTTTACTACGCATACCCCGGTTCCGGCCGGCCACGATGCCTTCACCGAGGACCTGCTCCGCGTGTACATTTCGCACTATCCTGAGCGTATGAAGATCGATTGGCGCACCTTTATGAGCCTGGGCAAAATCCACGTAGATGACCCCGACGAGAAATTCTCGATGAGTTTCCTGGCGGCCAACCTGTCGCAGGAGATCAACGGTGTGAGCTGGCTGCATGGCCGCGTAAGCCAGAAGATCTTCGCGCCGATGTGGCCCGGCTACCTGCCGGAAGAGCTGAATGTGAGTTCCGTGACCAACGGTGTGCACTATCCTACGTGGACGGCGCCCGAATGGAAGGAGATCCACGCCCAGGTGTTCGGCGATGCATTCAAGACGCACCACTACGACAAGAGCTGCTTCGAAGGCATCTACCAGGTGCCCGACCGCAAGATCTGGCAGGTCCGTCAGTTGTTGCGCAAGCGCCTGATCGACGTAGTGAAGGACCTGATGTCCGACACCTCCCTCACGAGCCATTATTCGCCGCATGAGATTGTGAAGATCCGCAAGACCCTGCGCGACGATGTCCTGACCATCGGCTTTGCCCGTCGTTTCGCCACTTACAAGCGCGCCACGCTGCTCTTCAGCAACCTCGAACGCCTGAACGATATCGTCAACAACCCCGAGCATCCGGTGCAGTTCCTGTTTGCCGGCAAGGCCCACCCGGCCGACAAGGCCGGCCAGGACCTGATCAAGCGCATCATCGACATCTCGAAGATGCCGCAGTTCATCGGCAAGATCGTGTTCGTACCGAACTACGACATTACCATCGCCAAGTTGCTCGTGCAGGGCGTCGACGTGTGGATGAACAACCCGACACGTCCGCAGGAAGCATCCGGCACCAGCGGCGAGAAAGCCGTGATGAACGGTGTGATGCACTTCTCTGTGCTCGATGGCTGGTGGGTGGAAGGCTACAAGCCCGGAGCCGGCTGGGCGCTCAAGATGGAGCGTACCTACGACAACCAGTCGTTCCAGGACGACCTCGATTCCTCGACCATCTACAACATTCTGGAGTCCGAGATCGTGCCGACCTTCTACGACCGCGACGCAGACGGTCTCTCCGCCGAATGGATCGCTATCATCAAGAACACGGTTGCTCAGGTGGCCTGCAACTTTACCACCAACCGGATGCTGACCGACTACTGCAACAAGTATTACGAACCGATGTGCGAGCGTGCAAGCAAGCTGCTGGCCGACGACTTCGCCATGGCCCGCGACATCGCCTTCTGGAAAAAGCGGGTGCGCCGCGAATGGCCGCATATTGAAGTGGTCTCGTTCTCGCGTCCGTCCAGCGCCCAGTCGTCCATTACCCTGGGCCAGGCCTACGCTTCGGAGCTTGTGCTCTCGATCGGTGACCTGGATCCCGAGGACATCGGCGCCGAGATCCTGCTTACCGAGCTGAACGCCAAGGGTGAACACCATATCGTAGCCATCTATCCGTTCCATGTCAAGTCGTCCGACGTGGGTGTGGCCTCGTATGGCGCTGAATTGGTCCCCGAGATTTCCGGTACCTACGAGAGCGCCGTCCGCATCTTCGCCAAGAATCCGGACCTCCCGCACCGGCAGGACCTCGAACTGGTGAAATGGCTGTAGCGGCGACCGGCTTTTTCGACGGCGTGCATCTGGGTCACAAGCGCGTGATCGACCAGTTGTGCGCCGTCGCCCGTGAGCGGGGGGAGGAGAGCATGCTGGTGACCTTCTGGCCGCATCCGCGCAGCGTGCTGCAGCAGGATGCCGACCGGCTCCGGTTGCTGACGACCCTGCAGGAGAAGCGTGACCGTTGCCATTCCTACGGGGTGGAACGCTTTGAGATACTGCCCTTCAGCCGTGCGTTCAGCCGTCTGTCGGCTGAGGAATTCATCCGGGGCTATCTGGTTGACAAACTGGGTGTCAGCACCTTGATATTGGGCTACGACCACCGGCTTGGCCACGACAGCTTTGATTCGCCCGAGCAGATGATGGCATGCGTGGCGCGTTGCGGCGTCAAACCGGTGCGGGTGGACGCGTTTTCCGAAGGGGAAGTGGTGGTCAGCTCCACGCAGATCCGCAACGCCCTGTTTGCGGGTGATGTGGTTGCTGCAGAGCGGATGCTGGGATACCCTTACAGCCTGTACGGCGTGGTGGTGGCCGGCAACCGCATCGGGCGTACCATCGGCTTCCCGACCGCCAACATGCAGCTGTACGAACCCCTGAAACTCGTGCCGGCCAACGGCGTTTACGCAGTGCGCGTGGAAGTGCTGGGCCAGTGGTGGAAGGGCGTTTGCAACATCGGCACGCGGCCGACCGTGGGACTGGGCGGTGCCCGTACCATCGAGACCCACATCCTGGACTTCGACCAAGAGATCTACGGACTGGACCTGCGTCTCGAATTCTGCGCCCGTCTTCGCGACGAGCGCCGCTTCGATTCGCTCGACCTGCTGAAGGAGCAGCTCACGCGTGACCGGGAAAAGGCCCGGGAAATAATTGTTGTGTAAAAGAATATTTCGTATATTTGCAGAAAGATTGAACGTTGAAAGGGTCCCTCACGACTGGGATTCTTTTCTTTTTAACTGTTTTTGAAAATGGGAGAAGCACATTATGTAACATTGGAAGGGCTCGACAAACTCCGCGAAGAGTTGTCGGCTTTGATTGCCGAGCGTCCTGTCATTTCAAGGGCCATCGCCGAGGCGCGTGATAAAGGTGACCTGTCGGAGAACGCTGAATACGATGCCGCACGCGAGGCGCAGGGCATGCTCGAACTCAAGATCAGCAAACTGCAGGACCTGATCGCCAACGCCAAGGTGATAGACGAATCGAAGATCAATACCGATACGGTCCAGATGCTGACCACGGTCAAGCTGAAGAACCTGGGCACCGGTGCTACGGTTTCCTACACATTCGTGGGGGAAAGCGAGGCGAATATCCTGCAGGGCAAACTGGCCATGACCACACCCATCGGCAAGGCCCTCATGGGACACCGCAAGGGCGATGTGGTGGATGTCACCGTCCCGTCGGGCGTCATCAAGTTTGAAATCCTGGAAATCTCGATATAGCCATGGCCTCCATCTTCAGCAGAATCGTGGCGGGTGAGATTCCCTCCTGGAAAGTAGCCGAGGACGAGCACTACTACGCGTTCCTCGACATCAACCCGCTCGCGGAAGGCCATACGCTGGTCATTCCCAAGCAGGAAGTGGACTATATCTTCGACCTGGACGAAGAGACTTACGCTGGCCTGTGGCAGTTCGCCGCGCGCGTGGCGAAGGCTGTCAAGGCTGCTGTCCCGTGCAAGCGGGTGGGCGTGGCCGTCCTGGGCATGGAGGTGCCGCATGCACACATCCACCTGGTCCCCCTGCAGACCGAGGGAGACATGGATTTCCGGAAAGCGAAGAAGCAGCTCCCGCCGGAGCGTTTCGCCGAAATTGCCGCTGCCATCAGCGCGGCATTCAAAGCATGAGGACCGTAGGATGAAACGATTGATCCTCTGGGCGACCGCCCTCTTCCTGCTCGCCTCCTGCGACAGTGGCCCCGTGGCCCGCATCCATGCCACCCTTGAGAACGCAAAGGACGCGAAGGTCGTGCTGCAGAAACTCAACTACAACCGCATGATGGCCGTCGATACTATCCAGACCGATGCGTCCGGCCATTTCAACTACAAGGTGAAGCTCACCGGCAACGATCCCTATTTCTATTATCTCTACGTGGATGAGAAACCGGTAGCCTCGATGATCCTCCGTCCCTCCGACGAAGTCGAGATCACGGTACCCTCGTCCGGTCCCTTTGTGGTGGAAGGCTCCGAGGAATCGACGCTCCTCCAGCAGGTGAACACCGCCTTTGCGGATGCCTCCGGCCGGATGACGGCCTTGATGACGTCGCTGTCCGAAGATACGCCCGAAGCGGTGGTCAAGGAAACCGGCCGCCAGATGAGCAAGCTTTATGTGGACTACAAGCGCGATGCGATCAAGTACATCGTGCAGCATCCCAAGTCCATCACGACGGCGGTGGTCCTTTTCCAGAAATTTTCCGACGAGTTGCCGGTGTTCGCCCAGCAGAGTGATGCCGTGATTTTCCGGTCGGTGCTCGATTCACTGACGCCGGTCTATCCCAAGTCTGAGTACGTGGTGGCGCTGCGCGACGCGGTGGACGTTCTCCAGCGCGACCTGGATCTCTCCATGCGCCTGGGCGACGTGGCCGTGATCAGCTACCCCGAACTGACGATGCCCGACGTGGACGGGCAGGTCCGGATGCTCTCCGAACTGCAGGGCAAGGTGATCCTCCTCTCGTTCTGGAGCGTGGGCCAGAACGACCACAAGATGTTCAACGTCGACCTGATGGACCTCTATGCCAAGTATCATGACAAGGGCCTGGAAATCTATCAGGTAAGCCTCGACGTCGACAAGCCCACCTGGGCGTCGACAGTGCGCAGCCAGGGTATTCCCTGGATCAGCGTGAATGACGGCTACGGCGCACAGTCGCCTGCCGTGGTGGCCTACAACGTGACGCAGATCCCGACGATGTTCGTCATCAATCGGGAAGGCGACATCATCGGCACCGACGTGTTCGACAAGGATGCGCTGGAGCAGATGGTCCGGAAAGCGCTTTAGGATTACAGGACAGCGTGCTTGGTCACGCCGGCCACGAATTCTTTCAGATAGAAGGGTTCAAAGTACGCAACGTCTTTGAACTCTTTTTTTTGCAGTGCCGTCCGGGCGGGCTGCAACATGGCGGATGCCAGCGGGAAGCAGGACTGGAAACGGGCGTTGGGATGGGGGCGGATAGCCTGGAACTTCGCGGCGCCCGTTCCTATGAACAGCACGGTACCCGCCTCCAGCTCCGCTGCGTAGCTGTTCTCGTCCAGAATGACGGCCATCGTGTCGTCCAACTTGTGCGCCGCTCCGTCGAAAGGTGCGGCATACACCTCCATTCGCCGGGCATCAAGCATCGCGATAATCATGTCGGTACGCGCAGCGCCCTGGCAGGCCAGAATCTGCAGGGTATCGACCCCGATCAATGGCACGCCGGCACCGAAACAGATGCCCTTGGCGGTTGACACGCCCACGCGCAGGCCCGTGTAGGAGCCGGGGCCTTCGCTGACCGCGACAGCGTCAAGGCCGGCGGCCTTCCATCCGGCTTCTTCGAGCACGGCGGCGATATAGGGGGCCAGCAGGGCTGATTGTTGCTTCGGGGTCTCGTCGACCCGTTCGGCGACGATGCGTTCGCCCTCCGCGAGGGCTACGGAACAGCACTCTGTGCTGGTCTCGATCATCAGGATCCTTTCACTCATGTGTTTTCCTTTTGCCGGACAGTCTAACTTTCTGCCCGTCGGTGAGCCGCTGCGCGAGGATGTCGGCGGGGCCGACGACCACCCGTTCCGTCTGGGCGAGTCCTGCGCGGATCTCGATGCGGTCGCGTTCCTGGATACCCGTCAGGACCTGGCGGAGCCGGACTGCATCACCTGCTTCCACCACCCAGACGCAGGTTTCCTTGTCGCGGGTGAAGACAGCTTCCACAGGGAGCGTCAGACAGGAGTCGCGGCGCTGTGTGACGATGCTCACGGCGGCGGACATGCCGGGCAGGAACCTGACCGAATCGGGCAGCAGCTCTATCCGGACCCCAAAGTTAGCAACTTTTGCAGAATTGGCAATCTGAACGACAGTTCCTGCGAACCGGCGGCGGGGATAGGCGTCGATCTCGACGCGGACGCTGTCGCCCGGCTCGATGCGCACGATATCGCTCTCGCCGACCTCCACGGCCACTTCCATGCGGCTGAAGTCGGCAATGCGGAAGAGTTCCGTTCCGCTCATCTGGGTGGTGCCGACCACCCGTTCTCCCTTCTCGACGTCCATACGCGAGATGATACCCGACATCGGAGCGTATACAGTAGTCTTGAGCAGGTTCTCGCGTGCCTCCTTCAGCTGCGCTTCGCCGCTGCGGACAGCGTATTCGGCGGCCTGCAGGCTGCTCTGCGCAATCTCCAGTTCCGTCTTCGTTTGTTGGAGCTCCGCCGTGGAGATGGCATTGAGTTCGAACAGTTTCTCATTGCGTTCGTGGTTGATGCGGGCTTGCCGGACCTCGGCGCGTTGCCGGGCGAGCTGCGCCCGCAGCGTGCCGAGCGAGGCGCTGGCCTGGTCGACCTGCGACAGGTAGAGGTCCTGCCGGATGCGGAGAATCAGGTCGCCCGCCTCGACGCGGTCGCCTTCCTTGGCGAAGATTTCCACGATCTCGCCCGAAACATCCGGCGTAATCTTGACTTCCACGACGGGTCGGATGACCCCCGATGCGGGGATGGTTTCCACCAGGTCGGCGCGCACGGGCTGCTGCACTTGTACTTCCACGCGGTCTTTCCCGGGCCGCAACAGCAAGAGCAATGCGAGGACGGCGAGGGCTGCCAGCAGGATCTTCGTCCTGCGCGGAAGGGAGCGGAGGGGCTTCATCTACGGTAGCGTTCCAGCAGCTTGAGTTGGAAGAGGTATTGCCATTTCGCCTGCAGGAAGTCGGACACCGCCTTGAAGCGGTTGTTGCGGGCAATGACATAGTCGAGCGCCGTGGCGGCGCCGTGGTTGTACTTGGCTTCCGTTACTTCAAGCAGGCTCTGCATGGCCTGCAGGGTCTCTTCGGACGACAGGTAGCGTTGCAGGGCATTCTCTGCTTCGATACCGGCGCTGCGGATGTCTTCGGTGAGCTGCGTCCGCACGCGTTCCGCTTCCAGGCGGGCCATCTCCAGGTTCAGCCGGCTTTTCTTCGCCTGGGCGACGGTCTCGCCCGTCGGGAAGATCGGGATACTGAGCTGCACGCCGACGGAAGGGTTCCGGTTCTCGTCCAACTGGGTCTTGAGGGGATCGTCGGCGGTGCTGCTGTAGTAGGTCCCGTAGCTGGCCGATACCGCGATGGAAGGGGAGAAGCGGCTATGGGCGGCTTTCTCTTCGTAGCGGAGCTGCCTGAGTGTGGCCTGCATGCTGCGGATGCGGGGATCGCGGCAGATGTAGTCCTCGACCTGCGTGTCTGTGATCACGGGTACCCGCGTGGCCACTGGGTCCTGCCCGAACAGGTTGCCCGTGGTGAAGGGCACGTCGCCCGGCAGGTTCATCAGTTGCGTCAGGGCCAGGGTGGTGGTGCGTACGCGGCATTCCGCGGACACCATGTTGGCTTTCTCGGCGGCGACCTGTGCTTCTAGCTCGCCCAGCGCGCTCTTGGGCTGGTTGCCGGCTTCCACCAGGGAGGCCGTCCGTTCGCGTTGCTGCACGATGGTGGCGTGGCTTTCCTGGGTATAGGCATGGATCTGCTTGGCCAGCATCAGTTCCAGATAGGCGCGGGTAACGTCGACCTCCAGGGACAGGCGCAAGTCGGCCGCTTCCAGGGACGCTGCCTGCACGGCCTGTTGGGCGGCCTGGCGCTGGTAGTGGCGCCACAGGCCGTCGAAAACCGGGACGGAGGCGGCTACGGAGGCGCCGGCAGCCCGGGTCAGCTGATTGCGGACGATCACAAGTTCCTGCATGTCGACCGAACGTCCCCAGTTCAGGTCGTACGATACGCCCGCGGAAAGGACGGGCAGGTGGGCCATTTTCCGCTGCAACAGGTCAGCTTTCCGGAGCTCCACTTCCACTTGTTTCTCACGGATGTTGACATTGTGCTCCAGCGCATACTGGATGCAGCGGCTGAGCGGCCAGGTATCCTGGGCGGAGAGGGGAACGACGGGGACTGCCAGGAGCAGGAACCCGATGAGTTGTTTTCTCATGACGGTATCATCAAAGGGTCTCTCCGAAGAGAGACCCGGATGAAAATAAGGTTACACGGTCGGTTTGTCCTTTTTGAACAGGAACAGCGCGCCGATGAAACGGGCGATGAGGCCGATCACATAGCCGATCGTATAGAGTGCGTCCTGCGCTTTCTTGTCGATACCACCCCATACGAGGGCGGCTTCATTCATTTCAATGACTCTCATGGTGACTCCTTTTTACGACGTTGTTAATTTGAGAAAATCTTTACCCAGGATGCCGTCCTTGATGCCTTGAATCAGGTTCGGCAGGTAATCCGCAATCGTGTCAATCAGGTTTCGGATCTTCTCTAAGATGGTGGCAATGACGCTCTTGGCGGTGCCACCCCGCATTTGGAGTTCGGAAGAATTCAGTTCTCTCAAACCCCGTTCAATCATCAGTTTTTCTTCCATCAGGTGTGAGTTTGGTTGTGATTCCCGTCCTTTCAGGTGTCCGGGATTGACCTGTGCGCACTTATTTTTTGTTCATATTTACTATGGTGTCGGCCATGGCGGCCCGGTCGTTCTGGTGGGTGATCATCATCACGGTGCCGCCTTCGTCACGGAAGCGCAACACGCGTCGCAACAGACTCTCCGTAGACCGTTCATCCAGCGAGGAGGTGGCCTCGTCGAGGATTAGTACGGATGGCTCTCGATAGAGTGCCCGGGCCAGGGCGATGCGCTGTCGCTGCCCGCCCGACAGGGTGCAGCCTCGCTCGCCGAGGCGGGTGAACAGGCCCATGGGCAACTCGCGGACGAAAGGCCCGAGTTCCAGTTCTTCCAGTAACTGTACCACGCGCTCGACGTCGGGATCGGGATCGAAGCAGGCAATGTTGTCGAGCAGCGTCCCGCCCATGAGCTGGGGCTCCTGCGGGACGATGGAGACGAACCGTCGCCACGCAGCCAGGTCGTAGAGCCGGATGTCGTGTGGGCCAAGGCGGACCGCGCCGCGCTGCACGGTGTAGTCGCGCATCAGCAGGCCGGCCAGCGAGCTCTTTCCGCAGCCGCTCTCTCCCTGGATGGCGGTGATCTGTCCCGCTTTCAGCGTCAGACTGAAATCGTGGAGCAGTTCGGGGCTGCCGGGGTAGGAGAAGGTGATGTGGTCGAAGACGATATCACTGCCTGCCTGGGGCATGAACGTCGCGATGCCGGTCTCTTCCGGGGGGAGTTCCGTGATGTCGGAAAGCCTTTCCCAGGCGATCCGGGCGTCGTTCCACGACTCGTTGATCTTGACCAGCTCGCCGAGCGGGGCGGAGAACCAGGCGGTCAGGGCATAGAACGAGACCAGGGCGCCGACGGTGAGCGAACCCTTGAATATGTAGAGTGCACCGACTGTCAGAAGCGTGATGGTCAGGAGTTTGGCGATGCCGTCGGTGGCTGAGGCGAAGCCGTCGGCCCAGCGTCCGCCCTGGAAAAGCTTGCGGGCGAGCGACCGGTATTCTTTTTCGATGTTCCGGAGCAGCTGTTCACCGTGTCCGAAGTAGCGTACGGTCCGCACGGCGGTGATGCCTTCGACGGTCCGTTCCTCGAAGACGGCAGACTGCTCGATAATGTCCCGGTTTACCCTTCTGTTCACCCGGTCGGCGACCAGGTAGAGAGTGAGATAGATTGGAATGAATGTCAGCATGAAAAGGGCCAGCCGCCAATGCACGGTAAACATCAGGGTAAACGAGACTGCCAGGATCAGCGAGTTGGTGAGCAGGGTCGAGACGCCCTCGATGAGGAAGTTCCGCACCTTGGCGGCATCGCTGATCCGGGCATGGAGTTCGCCGGCGCCCCGCCGCGTGAAAAAGGCGGCAGGCAGCCGGAAGAGGTGTTGAAGGTATCTGAGGATCAGATGGCTGTCGAGGTGGATGCTCAACCGCAGGGCGTAGAGGATGCGCCCGTAGCCGACCATCAGGGTGCAGAGCATCACGGCGAGCATCATCAGGCCCACGCGCACGAGTGCGCCGACCTGGCCGGATGGCAGCACGTGGTCGATGATGTGCTGCAGGTATATGGCCGTGCAGAGCCCGGCGACGATATAGACGACGGAACCTCCCAGCATGAGAAGGAATTCCCGGAGGGATACCGCCCGCAGGCAAGCGGCGAGCGAGCGACGCTCGCGTTGGGGAAGGGTCCGTTCACCATCCGGGTTGGGCGATAGGGTCACGAGGTAGCCCGTCCATTGCTCGCGCAGCGTGGCGGCGGGCAACTTGACCATCTTTCCGACAGCCGGGTCCATGATGCGGGCCCGCCGCGGGCTGAGGTCGTGCAGGACCACGAAATGCAGGTCGCCGTGCCGGTTGACGATGTGGAGGATGACCGGCTCGGTAAGCCCCTGGAGCGCGTCGAGCGACTTGTCGTCCGACTTGTAGGCGGCAGCCTTGAATCCGATGGCCTGGCAGGCGTCGAGGATTCCCTTGAGGCTGGTGCCGGCCTGTGAGGTGCCGGAGGCTTCCCGGATGAAGGTAATGGGGATGTCTTCGCCATAGTGACGCGCGACCGACGCGATGCAGGCGGCTGCACAGTCGGAAATGTCATGTTGTCGGATCGCTCGTTTCATGGATATGGTGTGTCAAATTCGTTGCTGCGTAAAGGAGGGAGCTCTTCCCCACGTGCCTCTCGCCCATCAGGCCATCTCGCGCACGCTCCCTCGTACGGTTATCGGAAAAAAATGACCGACAGGATGGACAACAGAAGGGTTGCCATTAGCAGAAATGCGTAGAGAAAGCCAGAAGATGAGGATGAAGGGGGCAGAAGAGGTCTTGCTGCCACATCCTGGTCGGTCAGTCGTTGTATCCGGGTCTCGTGCTCCATTTGCTCGGGTCGTGTTTCCGAGAGCAAATATCAGCTGCGAAACCGAAAAATAGCCGGCAGGAAAGCAATTCTTTCACCGGCCGGCGCAAAAAGGAAAATTTAAATTTCTCCGTGTTGGAAAAGCTCCGTGAAACGGGGGAATACATGCTGCGCGAACTGCAGCAGGGGCGGGTAGAAGCGGGATTCCGCGAGTTTCTCTTTCGGTATGAATTCCACGATGTTATTGGCGGAATCCACCAGGAAGACGAGGGCCGAAACGATGAGCAGGAAGATGAAGAAGGTCATCACGATGCCCAGGAGTTTGTTCAGCCAGCCCAGCAGGGAAATCTGTAAAATTTTTTCGATGAGCTTGCCAAATAAACTTAAAACAAGCGCAACTACGAAAAAGATCAGGATGAAAGAAACGGCTTTGGCCCAGAATTCCGACATTTCCACGCGTTCAAGCAGCCATTGTGAGACCGGCGCGGAGAATTTCAGGGAAAGGGTGATGCCAAAATAGATGACAGCCAGGGCGACCAGTTGCTTGACCAGTCCGTTCTTGATGCCGAAGTACAACACAGGCAGAAAACAGCATACAATGACGATATCGACGACTCCCATGGTACAGATTTAATTTGCGTGCCCAAAATTAGTGAATTATCGTATCTTTGCAAATTCAATCCGTAACAGAATACCATCGATATGCGTTTTGCCGAGTATAAGAAACTGGACCTCGTGGAGACAGGAAACGAGATCCTGGCGAAGTGGAAGAAAGAGAATACCTTCCGGAATGTGCTGAAAATGAGTGAAGGAAGCCCTGCGTTCATCTTCTTTGAAGGACCGCCTTCCGCCAACGGCATGCCCGGCATCCACCATGTGATGGCCCGTTCCATCAAGGACGCGGTCTGCCGCTACAAGACCCAGACCGGCTTCCATGTGGAACGCAAGGCAGGCTGGGATACCCATGGCCTTCCCGTGGAGCTGGGCGTGGAGAAGAAGCTCGGCATTACCAAGGCGGACATCGGGACGAAGATCTCGGTGGCCGACTACAACGCTACCTGCCGCACGGAAGTGATGAAGTATACGAAGGAGTGGGCTGTGCTGACCGACCGCATCGGCTACTGGGTGGACATGGACAACCCTTACATTACCTACGACAACCGCTACATCGAGACGCTTTGGTACCTGTTGAAGAAGATCTACGAGAAGGGCCTGCTATACAAGGGATTCACCATCCAGCCCTATTCGCCGACTGATGGCACGGGCCTCAGCTCGCACGAGCTCAACCAGCCCGGCTGCTACCGGGACGTGAGCGACACGACCGCCACGGTGCAGTTCGACGTGATCCGTGACGCCGTCTCCGAACGTTTCTTCGTGGACGGCCTGCCGCTCTGCATCCTGGCCTGGACCACCACGCCGTGGACCCTGCCCTCGAACACCGCCCTCTGCGTCGGCCCCGATATCGACTATGTGCGCGTGAAGAGCGCGAATCCCTATACTGGGGCGGAAGCCGTGTACTTCGTGGCCAAAGACCTGGTAGACACATGGTTCAATCCCAAGACGAAGGTGCCTTTCGAAGTGCTGGACGGCGTGTATAAGGGCCGTGAACTGGTGGGGATGCGCTACCGCCAGCTGATTCCCTGGTTCAAGCCCGACGGTGATGCGTTCCGCGTGATTCCCGGCGACTACGTGACCACCGAGGACGGTACGGGCATCGTACACATCGCGCCGACCTTCGGTGCCGACGACAAGCGTGTCGCCGCCGCCGCGGGCATCGTGGGACTGCTGGTCATCGACCGCGACGGCAACCCGCAGGCGCAGGTGGACCGTCAGGGCCGCTTCTGCCGCCTGGAGGATCTCGACCCCGATTACGTGAAGACGCATGTCGCACCTTCTTATGAAGAATATGCCGGCCGCTACGTGAAAGCGGGCTACAAACAATACTTCGAGCATGAGGACGAGGAGGGAACCCTCGACATCGACCTCTGCGTGATGATGAAGGCCGACGGCCGTGCCTTCCGCGTCCAGAAGCATGTGCACAGCTATCCGCACAGTTGGCGGACCGACCTGCCCGTGCTCTATTACCCGCTCGACTCCTGGTTCATCAAGGCTACGGCCGTGAAGGACGAGATGGTCGAACTCAACAAGCAGATCACTTGGAAGCCCGCCTCCACGGGCACCGGGCGCTTCGGCCAGTGGCTCGAGAACATCCAGGACTGGAACTTAAGCCGCAGCCGCTTCTGGGGCACGCCGCTGCCCATCTGGCGTACTGAGGACGGCCGCGAAGAGATCTGCATCGGTTCTGTGAAGGAACTTTGCGACGAAATCGACAAGGCCGTCGCCGCCGGCATCATGCCCGCCAACCCGATCAAGGGCAAGGGATACGACGAGATCGACCTGCACCGCCCGTTCGTGGACAGCATCTTCCTGGTATCGCCTACGGGCCGCAAGATGATCCGCGAGACCGACCTGATCGACGTGTGGTTCGACTCCGGCGCCATGCCGTACGCGCAGGAGGGCCTCGCACAGCTCGGCACACCGCGCTTCGGCGCCACGGCAGACTTCATCGCCGAAGGCGTCGACCAGACCCGCGGCTGGTTCTACACCCTACACGCCATCCATACGATGATCAGTCATACGCCTGCCTTCAAGCGCGTGATTTCCAACGGCCTGGTACTCGACAAGAACGGCAACAAGATGAGCAAGCGCCTGGGCAACGCCGTCGATCCCTTCATGGCCCTCGATACGTACGGCGCTGATGCCCTCCGCTGGTACATGCTTACCAACGCCGAACCCTGGGACAACCTCAAGTTCGACGAAGGTGGCGTCGAGGAAGTTCGCCGCAAGTTCTTCGGCACATTGTACAATACGTATGCATTCTTCGCATTATATGCCAACATCGACGGCTGGAATCCCGGTCAGGCCGGGGAGGACAAAGGTCGTCATGCCCGGCTTGACCGGGCATCTGAGATCGACCGCTGGCTGATCTCCCGCCTCAACAGCCTGATCCGCGACGTCCGCGCCGCCT
>Ga0310690_10001880_pt1 | contig 36057 bp, 43 predicted proteins | sample AusTroGonzalo_MG_2_FD_207661 | JGI IMG/M metagenome (GOLD analysis project Ga0310690, IMG submission 207661) | Bovine rumen microbial communities from tropical cattle in Woodstock, Queensland, Australia - Gonzalo_04 (v2) (version 2) | ecosystem: Host-associated > Mammals > Digestive system >...
TTCGATGTAAACCATGTTAAGCCTCCGGCTTGGCATCGCTGAACGTGATGTTCAATGTCCCAGACGTAGATACCTTGGCGTCGGACTTGACTTCCATCTTGGTCACAGCGTCTTCGGACTGGTCGTGCTGCAGACCGATCAAGCGCATGGCTTCTTTCAATAGCGTTATCTTGTCCAAGTCGCCTTTCTTCAATGCCTTGACCATTTCATCGCCAAAATCGTAGTTCTGCACGACCTTGTTGAGCATGTCTGCACGTACTTGCTTTCTCAGATTCCTAGCACGTACAGACGCTTCTTGGGCCTGTTTCGCATTCATGGCGGTAAAAGGCGTAAGACCCTTCGGAACAGGGTTCTTTTTAGGCTTTTGAACGCCATCGGAAACGCTACCTTCATCCTTACACATGTCCGCCTCCTAACCTAATTCTTACCAATTCCTTCAGAATTGCTTTCAACGTTGCGTCAACGTCACCTTTATGGATCCAGCCGTACAAGCGCTCGTATTCATCATCGGCTATGATTATCGGATCCCGTCCTTGCATGGCTTCAGTCGGTGGTTCATATCCTTTGATGGCTTCAGCAATGGTTTCAGCAGAGACCTTGTACATCGGCTTCGCCGTCGAAGTTTCGACGCTGGCCTTCTTCTTGTCATTTTTTGTCATAAATTTCTCCGGTTATCAATCTCGAAAGTAGGGCAAAACACCTACTTTTCCTCCGTCTGTTCTTCCGTGCTTGCTTGCCAGTTGATGACAACGTGTCTTAGCTGTGCCACGGCACCGATGATGGCACAGATTGCCATGATCAAGTCGCAGATGTAGCCGCTTACGGCAATGCGTGTCTGGTTCATTTTCATTCTCCTTATAGCCTTGCAAAGTCTTCCAAGTCCAGTCTTGGCTTGTTCCTTTGTCTGGACTCTTCCTTGAGTTGTCTCAAAAGCCGAATACGGTCTTCGATCCAGTGCCTTGCACAGAGTGCGGTCATATCCTGGATACGGCACACGCACGGCTTCTTGCCATCGTCTGGGTCGCAGTATGTGCAGTGCGTGTAGGGAAGATGCATGTCCGGATTGCCCCAGATATGCTTGGCCGACTCGATGGCTTCGGCCTCGATTATTTCTTCTTCTGTATTGGGTATTCCGTATGGGTGATGTTCTGGCATCACTTACCCACGTTACGGATGGTTCCGTATTCGACCCAGTGGCCATTGTCACGAACCCAGCAGCCTTCCCAGAAGCCGTACTGGTAGTCGGTCTGTAGCATGGCTGCACGCTTGCTGCACTGGTGCTCGGCTGCGTAACGGCATGGAAGTGCCACGGCTGCGACTGCGATGGCCGTGACTAGGACGATGGCGATGATCAGCGATGTAAGAGGATGCTCGTTCAAAAAGTATTCTAGCATATGCTAGAAATTACTTCAAATGTGATGAAAATGTGACAACTTGCCGTTACATCCTAGCAACGGCTTGGAATCTTGTTAACAGTTGTTATCACGTCATGAGTGTATGTTTGCACAAAAGGCTTGTAATTATGCCCTTTTTCGCCACATGTTGTTATACCATACACCCATACTTTTGCTATCTTTCAGTGACAAGAACAGTGACAACCAAGGAGCAAGCATGGAACCAGTCAAGATAAGCATCTGCGTGTACAAGAAGAACGCGGCCAGACTCAAGAATCCCCAGTACTACGCACGTGTCAGATACCAGTCCAAGACCACGGACGTGCCGTTGCATACCGAGTCGAGGGACGTGGCGGAGGCATGGGTGAGACTGAGAAGAGACGAGGTTAAGCGCTACAACGACTATGTCGCAGTCGGAGAGGAACCGCCTTCGGACTTACTATCCAAGCTCCCAATCGGCCAGAAACGGCCTTCCAAGCCCTTAATATCCTTAAGGGAGTGTTACTACGGCTGGGAACTGGAAATGAGGCGCAGAGGGCTCAGAGAAAGGTCAATAACCGCATACATGAAGAACATCCGCCTCACCGTGCCTCTGGACGAGCCTCTGACCAGCTTCACCAAGGACAACGTACGTCTGTGGATGGCCAAGCACGACCGCCTCAAGTCCAACACGCGCAAGCACTACTCGGTGAGCCTACGCGAGTTCGCCAAGTACCTGGTGGACTCTTACGGACTGGATCCGCGCATAGTTACCGGCTGGCCTATGATAAAGGTCGAGCAGACAGAGAAGGGGTACTGGCGGATGTCGGAGATCTACCACATAATCGAAGCCGTGGAATGCAAGGACAAGGTGTGCGAACAGCAGATGAAGGCTTATCTATGGTTGATGGCCACAGCCGGATCCCGGCAAAATGAGACGGCATTACTTAAGTGGTCTGACTTCCGTGACGGCTGCATGACCTACCGTGCCGAGAACACGAAGACCAACAAGACAAGGGTCGTGCCGTTGGACATGCGAATCCAGGACATGCTCAGCCGTCTGCCCAGGGAAGGAGAATTCATATTCTCAGCCATACCGAAGTCCCAAGCCGGACGCTACTCAATACTGGCCAGGGCCATACGCAAGTCCGGAATGCCGTCCGGAAATTTACATCGGCTGAGACACAGCGCCTGTATGTATCTATACGCCCACTGCAACGACATCAAGGCAGTGGCACAGCTACTCGGCCATAGCGCGGCAGTTTCGCTTCAATACTATGCCAAGTCCAGGGAAGCCGACGAACTACGTACCTTGGTGGACAGTGCCTACCAGTCCGAGAACATGATACCAAATGCCATGGACGACCTGATACGAGAAGGGCTGATCTAGTCTGGTTACGGTTACAGCCACTTCCATACTACCTTTCTCTATATGGCTTAATTACATATATTAATATATCTATTTTTCTTCTATATAAAGATAAGAAGATGAGGTGTTACCCTGTTACCTATCTTCTAAGTCCTTATCTGACAAGGACTTAGCGGTTACACCCCATTTGTAACCAGGTGTAACCAAGTGTAACCGACATGGCGATTTTGAGCGAATTTCGCCACATGTGCACAAAAGAGCACTATAACACACGCTCATTGCGAAAATTTTCGCAATTGCTTTCGCAACGCATTTGCGAAAGTGACGAGAACACTTTGGGAACACTTTTCCGTTATACCATACACTCATGCACACCTTTTCGGTTTGAATTTCAAATTTAATGTTGCTAAACTTTAAGCAACTTAAGACAAGGAAGTTTTCCGAGAATAAAAATCAACCGTCCAGCATCAGTTCCGTTTTGTACACGAGTAGTGTAATTTATGTCTATGGAAGGATGCTTACTTCACACAAAGTTTAACTCGCAGTCCATCACCTAGCGAACAACGTGTGGCCTCATCGGAAAACAATTCATCAATAAAGATTTTCATATTCCCCTGAAGTGCGCCGTTTGTCAGAAAGTGATGGTTCTGTACAGACGGCGCACTTCTCTTATATGCGCCAAGGAATATGAAAATGCTTAGCACAGAATTAACCGACCTCATTACAACTCTCAGCGGACAGTTCTCTTATCTGTCCAACTCACACAAGTATCGTGACAAGGAAGGCAAGACCTACTCTCCGTCCGACGCAGCACAGGAAATCCTCAACCGCCTCGCAGTCGACCACAGCACCGTATACGTGCCTCATGCGTCCGAAGGCGAACTCATCAAGTCCACGATCAAGGACAAGCTCTCCGAGACTACACAGAAGAAGAAGAAGCTGCAGACCACACGTGTTACCGCGAACTCCAAGGCGTCGACGTATTCTACCGGGTTGGACACAAAGCTCGTGGAGAATCCGTTGTGGAAGCCGTCCAAACCGTTCAACAACATTGATGCGCAGTGGTGCGCGAACCTGGTCATGGACGACCATCAGGTACTCTACAGACGCAAGCCGACTGGCGCATACGAGATCGTGGGTTCGTCCGGAGGACACCAGAACGATGCCATCGCCGCAACTCTCGAACGTACCCAGGACCTTCCGGACGTGTTCGAGTTTATCAAGGCGAAGCTCGACGTGCTCTCGACTTTCGCCGCAAAGTCGCAAGAGTTCGAACAGCAAGGCCCTTCGAAGCTTCTGTCCCTCACCATTCAGCAAGGCGACGGAAATACCATTACTCTCAAGGATTATCTAGGCGTTACCGATGACAACATGCCTACGAACAACGAGAACGTAATAAGCCTCCTAGTGTACAAGTATCTCAATACGCAGATGCCAGCCAGCATTTTCTACGGCGTACTCAAGCTGTACAAGTACTACAACATCTTCAGGGGAGACGACGATAAGGATCATCCGGTGTTCCAGGGCTTCGTGGCTCGTTCAAGCGACAGCACTGCTCCGACGAAGCGCAGCTACTTCCAGAACGTCCTTGACCACTATCCTGGACGTCTCGGATATATTCCGACCCGTCCGAAGGCAGTGTCCATTGACGGATCGGAGCCAGCATTCGGCGTGTTCAACAAGGAGCTCTGGGAAGAAGACGAGAAGAAGTACGGAGACCTCACTTACGAGACTTCCAAGCTGGTGAAGACCTTCCTCGACCCGATGGATTCCGACCAGAAGAACTTCGTCTGCGCTTGGCTCTACGCCATGTTCATGTGTCTAACGGTTGTAATATCCATTCTCCACCAAGACAAGGGCGGTACGTTGAAGACAACCGTTAAGCAGCTCCTTAGAGAGATGATCAAGCTATACTACGATGCCGACATCACTTTCGTACTGAAGCTCGACCAGCTTTGCGACAAGCAGTTCCTTTACGACTCGAAGCGTATGCTGTCTATCGCAGACGCACTGTTCGTGGACTACGATGAACCTCCGACTAAGGGCGCTTTCTGGGAGGAAGTCAAGGCGAAGACTGGCGGTTCGAAGGTTGACATCCCAATCAAGGAACTGTACAGCAACCCGTACACTGTCACTGGATCTCCGCTGTTCTACATCGGCAGCAACAAGCCAGTGTTCCTTCAGGACAAGGGCGCTTTCAAGCGCCGTATCGCTTGCATTATCACGTCTGCGAACGATACTTGGAAGCTCATCGGAAGGGACGACATCGAGAAGATCAACAACGACATCGAAGTCAAGAAACGTGAGTTCCACTTGCTGATGAAGCTCGGAAAGAAGGCATACAACGGCATCATCGAACAGTACGGCTCGTTGGCCGAAGCTTCGGTCAGTATGCCGTCCATCGCGGCACAGCTCGACGCCCAGGCTCCTTGGGACATGTACTTCGAACGTTTCTACCAGTCTCTGTTTGTCGACGGACATGACGTTATCAAGCTCGCCAACGAGGCGTTGGACATGAAGCTTGAGGCATGGAAGATCAAGCACAAGACTACGCTGAAGATTGACCACATCGCAATGACCAACTACTTCAAGATGATCCATTCCGAAAACGAGACGAAGCCGTTCAAGATCGGCAAGCTTTGTGTGCGTGGCTGGATCCTCCACAAGGTAGATATCAACGTGGATAATGCCGAAGAAAGTAATTTCAAAGAGCTCGGCCTCGACGAGAACGGAGATCCGATCCCGGCTGCTCCGGAACTTGTGAGTTCCAAGCGGTTCTATAATGGTAACGAGATTCGGTTCCCCAACGGATCCGACAACGAAGACGAATTTGGCAATTCAATCTTAGGACAGATGTAATATGATGGCACTACTCAAACCGTTCAACGAATCTTCCTTCATGCGTCCCATAAAGGTCACGAAAGACCAATGGGATCGACTTATCGCCAACCCGATGGTGCTTGAGGACAAGCATGCTGCCCCTCTCATCATCTTCGGCACGATGACTCCACAGGTGGAACTTGATGCCGAAAGCAGATTCCCTCGATGCATTGCGAACAACGTCGAGAAACTTTACGCACTTTCCGTAGACGTGGACAATGGTCTCCCAATGTCCGACTTCGAGCGAACATATCACCGTTACGCCTACCAGATGTATACGACTTATAGCTGGCACAATGGTAAGGAAGGTGACAGATATAGGGTCGTGTTCCCATTGAAGGAACATCTTATGGTCAAGTGGCTTGAAGGCCCAGTCAAGAAGTATCTGCTCAACTTTTTCGACATGGCAGATCCCACTTGTTTTGACAGAGGTCATTGGCAAGTGCTGCCCTGCGTGCAGTCACGTGACAAGGACTACAGATATGTTCAGCACCAAGGTGAACCACTTTCATTTGCCCACGAGAACTTCGAACAGATGTGGACTGAGTACAAGGAAGAAGCCCACTGGAAACGCGAGATTGCCGAGGCCGACAAGGATCCGTCTGCGAACCATACTGGTGCCTTGAATTACGTACAAAAGATCTTCGATGAGACTACAGAAGGTTCGAGGAACCGAACATGTTTCTCAAAGATCAAGTGGCTGCACGAGAACGTCGGTTGCACCTACGATGAAGTAATTTGTCTAAGAGCTCCTAGAGGATATGACGATGACTACATCAAGATGGTTGACAGAGAGTATGGATATCGGTAAGGGTGTCGAGTATGCGGTGCTTGCGGCGTCAGCCGCAGCATTCGTCTACTTTGTCCGCTGGACATGGCACGACGTCAAGCGCGAGAAGCGCCCTGAGGTCACAGATGACATGATCCAAGAAGCTTTCGAACGTGACGTGATGTCAACTTTTGACACAGAATTTGACAAAGTGGACTGGGAAGACTAGTGCGAATGAGTGTCTAGTACAAAACGCATTTGACAAATCCTGCTAGATTTGTTAGCAAAAGAGGTTAATTATGAAATGTAAATCATATAGGTCGTTCAGCAGTATGGTCACTAGGCGCATCAACATTCTGTTCGCAAGCCAACGCATGCGAGCCGCCATGGCCATGGCGCAGTGGTCGTATGAGTGCGATGTCAACGATGGCAACACAGAGGCCATTATGCCGATTGACAGGTTGCGTGAAACTGTGATGCAATTCGGCTCCGATGACGAGGTAAACGCATACTGCGACCTTGTCAAGCTGTTTGAGGAAAATCCTGACTACAAGCACCGCATGCACAAGGAGAATACGAAATGACAGAATATCAGCTTTACTTACTTTCCCTTTTCACCTATCTGGAGGATTTGGACTATGAGCACGACTGCTACTCATATTGATGTACGCAAGATTCTTACGGATCACCGCTGGCTTGACAAGAGCAACGACATCTATCACAACTTGACTGCCGACGAGATCGACAAGCTCTGCTCTTTCTTCGCATCGTGCAAGCCGAACGAGGACTACGACGAGGACTATCTGCACCTTGTCGCAGACAATACGATCAAGAAGCGACTCAAGCGTAAATAAATAAATTGTCCCCATGACATGCCCCACCGACCGTCTCATTTGGTCTTTTTTCTTCCGGTCGGTGGGGTTTTCTTCATGTAAACTTCTTTTTACATGAAAAACACGCTTTGTGTATTGACACACAGACACGAAAATTCTATATTACCTTACGTAAACCATTAACAAGGAAGGTAACAAATGAAAAAACTGATCATCACGATCCTCGCCATCGCAACCATGGCTCTCTCCGCCAATAAGCCCGTCTGCAGAGAGATTGCCGATCATGGTTGGAAAATTGAATTCACTTGCGATCGACCTACTTATGCTGTTAAGGAGGTATACATTGGTCTATGGCAAAAAGAACAGGCATTTCAGGTTATGATAATGAAGACAGATGGTAGTCGTGTATCGACAAGAGTGTATTTCAATATGTACGATCAAAAAACGCACGTGATTGAATCTACTTATGATGAGCTAGGTGTATTGGTACATAATGATGATATAAAGCTTGATGGTAATCAGTTTTCAATCTTATATTACAAGCTCCGTAACCAGTTCGACCTCAGGAGAAAAAAATAATTTTTTTTCTTCAAGGGTATTGACACACAGACACAAATTTATTATATTACCTTACGTAACGAATCAACAAGGAGGTTACACATGGAAACATTAATTCTTGGAGCAATGATCTTCGGATCCTTTTACGGCCTTTGCGAACTATTCAGTCGTCTGTCTATACACATGGACGGAATACTTGAAGTAGTGTTTTGTGCAGCATTATGGGTAACAATTATCTTGATGTTCGTCGTACCAGGTATGTTCAGTAACTATCTATATGACCACATTACTTCAGAGTTTGATGAAACGTTGTGTGCGGCATGTATATGGCACTACGTTTATCTTGCTATATGGCTCTTTGTACCGTGGAAGGAATGTAAGAAATAAATAACAAAATTTTTTTGTCAGTGTGTATTGACATACAGGCACAAATAACCTATATTAACATCAACAAACCAATCAACAGCCCAGTAGGGCAAAGGAACATCAATCATGATTACTGTACAAGACATCCGCACCAAGTTCAACGCCGAACAGCTCAAGGTTCTCAACGAACTCGCAGACGCCGTCGTAGACGCCGCAAACAAGCTCGCCGAAACCGACATCTTCCAGGATAAGGGTCAGATCGAGCACAAGCTGTTCGCAGCTCTGTATGGCACTTCTGACATCAATGAACAGAACAACATCAACTTTGAACTCTACATGAGGAAGTAAACCATGACTAATTTCCAAGCCCTCGGTCAGCTTATCAAAGTCTACGGCCAGTTCAAGCCCCGCATGCAACAGCGTGTGCTGAACATTGCCAACCTCCGTCCCCTTAACGCTTGCGTTATGGTTATGGCGGAACTGCAGCTCCATCTGAACAAGGCCATGCTTGCCAAGCTCGGCCCTGCCTATGACGAACTGCAAGCACATACTCTCACCAATGCCACGCCCACTGCCACGCAGAAGTGTGACATGCTTAAGGAGTTGTAAGATGTTTCACAAGATCGGCATACTTTTATTTGCTGTCTGCTCTATAAGTCATCTTGCTAACTGGCTCATCTTCGGATACGAGCTCAATCAATGGCTCTTGCTGGCTTGTGCTCTTGGAGTCGTATCAATCGCCCGTGAGCTGCAGTTCGACAGCTTTAAGAGTCTGTTTGATGCGCATCTGCTACTGAAATCAGTTATGCTTAAGGCAATCAGTCTCGAATTCGGCGCAGACGCCACGAAACGCCTTCGCATCCGTAGCCTTGAAGTGCTCGAAGAGCATGCTCCAGAAGAATGCAAAGGCCAGGCCCAGAAACTTGCAAATATACTCAAGAAAATGGAGGCCGACCATGCTGACGATGCAAAGAATCCGTGAGATCCTTGCTGAGTGTGGCCTTGCTGGGTCACAGCTCGACGATGCCGCCGCGTATTTCTACTCGTGTCAGCTTGAGCTGACCGAGCAAGACGTGCGCGAGATTGCAACAAAACTTAATAAAGGAGTTGACCATGACAAAGAAAACTGCTACATTGAAGCGCATGCAAGCGCCGAAGAAGAGACTCAAGTCCAAGTCAATCACCATGTACATCGACCCGAAGTACACGGACAAGATCGACTACCTAAAGCTAACCAAGGGCGTCACGGCTTTCTTCGAGGACTGCCTGGACAAGCTCAAGGTAGACGAGGGTAAGCTGAGAGTGCTCAAGGACTTGCGCGCAATGAAGGCAGCAGCCAAGTAAGGCTTTCACACGGCTAGGCCGTGCGTGTATTGAAATCAGAACAACACATGCAAAGAAAAGACCTCTTACGAGGTCTTTTTTCGTCTACGAGCGTTGATCTCGTCCTTGTGTTGCTCGTAGTATGCCTTGTTGTAACGACGGCGGTTGAACTTGTATTCCGGCCTTGACTTGGCCTTGTCCAGCCATCGCTTCTGACTCTGATACACTTTGTAAGGCATGTAATCTGCAAGCATGCCTTGCTCTTCGTTACTGTACGACCGTGTGATGAACACGACCTTGTCTACGGGCTTGATACCTAGCTCAGCACATTCTTCAAGGTAACGTGTGTAATCGTCTTCACTCTGGTCATGCAAGGCTCGCAGCTTACAACCAGGTTTTACAGCGTCATGCCAGTCTATGCGCTTTGATTTGTACTCAGCATCTGTACGCAATTTCGGAACCAACTCAGCAGCCTTGAGATCGAACAAAGTAGCAAGATTGTGGTCGTCGTTGGCCAGCGGTGCCGTGCCGTCGACTAAATCCATGCGAGCCCTGATGTCCCTCAACCATATGTTGTATGTAGCGTAACACGTGCTATATACAGCACTGCGGACATTAAGGTACCACGATAGGTCACGACGGTACTGGCCAGTGCGAACGATGTACAACAGTCTACAGTAAGCAGCCGTGTAACACATAGCTTCCAATTCTTCCATGTCAGAACGATCATAAGACCATGCACGATACTTTGTCAAGTAGATAGATACAATCGTCTTAATGAACCGCCAAATTTCCTCGCGTGGGCTTGCGTCGGCACGGATAAGCATGGCCTTGTGACCTATGTTTACCCTGTCTGGCCACCAGACCAGCTGGCCGTGCTTTATCATTGAATGAGCCATGTCAGCCTCGCTGGATACGGCGAATCAGCCAGGCCACGGCTTCGGCAACGATTACTTCGATAAGGTAATTGACAAATTTTGACTTGTTCATATGTACTCCTTTTTCTTAACAAATTACATCATTGTGTGAAACAAAAAGCCCTGCCCAGGAACTTCCTCGGCAGGGCTTGGCTTTTCGCCTCGGCTAAGAAGGGCTTAGTTAACCATGTAGAGGTCAACGGTGATTCGGTGCGAGTTAGCAGAGCTACTGTAAACGCCACCCACTTCAATCTTCAAATCATTTTCTTGGTCACCTGTCGGTGCAATGTGCAAATTGTTTGCCACCTCGTCAAAGAAATACACTGGCGTATTAGTACTTGCAGTACTTGACATATCGCCAGAATAAATCTGAGGGAAGGCGTATGACAGATGAGTCCGGTTGGTAGCAGTATACTCAGTGTTGAAACTCGTCAGTGCAAAGTACGGAGCGCTACCAAAGCTAAGTCCTCCAGCACCTTGGCTAACCTTGACCTTAAGTATATAGAGCTTTGTCGGGTCGATGAAATTAGACTGTCCAGACACAGAGGTGAACGACAATTCCTTGCCACCAGATGTTGGCAAATAGTCCGCAACAGTACCGACCTTTGTCAAGGTAAAGCTGGAGCCACCGCTCGGCGTTGCCCATTCTGCAGAACCAGCGTTGTTCACGGTCAGCACCTTGCCAGCATCGCCGACGGCAGAGGTTGGTAACGGGTTGGACACGTTCAAAGCATTGTTGCCAGGAACCGTATATTCGATTTCGGTAACGTCTTTTTGAGCTGGATCGTCAGAGTAAGCACTCAATTTAGCATAGTTGAGTGAAGAAGCCGACGTAGCCGAAACTATCATGAGCAGATAGCCCGTTGGGTTTGCTTCGATGGTTTCCCAAGAAAGGTTTGACATTTCAGACAGATTGGCAAAATCTACTGTCACTTGTGTATTAGAAGAGATAATGTATGATTCGCCAGCAATCTGAACAAACGACGAACTAATGTTTGTAGAAGATATAAGAGCTCCTGAACCTACGGATGGCGAAGATGGATCATCTTGATAAATCGGAAGGATAGCTAACCGAAAATCAGGGCCACCTGAAGTAACCTTGTTTATGCACTTATAGAGTTCCAAAATTTTAACATTCACTGATGCATTATTCTTAATTGCTGCAACAGCTTGCGCATTCAGCTGGCCTATACTTTTGTATTCATAGGTGCCGCCTAGAGTAGACAAGGTAGCTTCTAGCGTAATAGTGTCAGTAGTGCTTCCGCTGACAGACAGACCAGTACCCACATTGACGGACACTGTATTGCTCGTAATGTCAATGCCAGCGCCAGCCGTGTAGGACGCAGAAGGAATGGCAGCAATGGCTTGTGCCACTGCAGTACCGGACTGGGCATTGGTCGAAGTTGCGTCATAGGTCTGGTCGACGGTAGCTTCGCCCCATTCCACGGCAGGGCCACCAGCGTCGTAGATGGCCTTCAAGACTTTGCCGTTGTCATTTTCGGTCACTTGCGGGACTTCGCCGGAAGCACCAGCCACGGCACGAGCCACGGCATCGGAAGTGACGCTGTTGAATGAATTGACTGTAGGCACAGCATCCAAGACCAGGGTATCGGTAAGGACTGGACGGTATTGCTGTGATTCGCTATTGATGACCTTGGTGATTGCCATGTCTAAAACCTCTTTGTTTTCAACCTAAAAGTAGGTGCGTTCTGTTCTACACTTAAAACTACACGAGTCATTTTCCGTGCCAGTCAGACTCTGAAAACCACCAGTAGCCACAGACCAGCAGAAGAACGATGAAGATGACCGTGCCTATCATTTTCTATTCTCCGATAGCTTGTTGATTGCATCAAGCACATTGTCAATCTTGGTCGAAACTTTGGCCAGCTCAGTGTTGATCGTGGCGATCTGAATCTGATGATCGTCCATGTGCGTCTTGAGCATCATGATGTCTTCTTTCACACGGCCAAGATCCCACGTGTTCTTCTGACACTGGTCATGCAGATCCTGGCTGTCGGCATCACGGGTAGCCTTGGTTGCGGCACGGTCGTTACGGAGCTTGACGTTATCAGTCCACACCTTGATAAGGGCACCCAAGTTGCCCAGACACATCACGCATGCGCCTACCAAGGCGGCTATTTGTTCAGCTGTCATAAGACCTCCTAGTCATCACCCGCAACGCCAAACACAGAAACAGTGATATAGCCCGGTATCTGGAACGTCTGGCCAGCAGTCTCAGTAGTGAGAGGTACGCGCAAGACGGCGTCCACCGAGGATGTGTTTCTGTCGGCGCATAGACCGATCGCCTTGAACGCCTTCCAATCGTAGTGGTTTACGACGCACTCGGTGTATGTCTCGAAGCCCGTATCCATCAGCCAGCGTGGACTTGTTCCGCTGTGGGACAAGATGTAGAAGGACATCTGCCTACCGTTTAAAGGGTTGCCCATCTCGATGTCATGACCCTTCATGCAGACCATGTTGCCGTTGCTCATGATTTTGAGCCCTAGTCTGTCAGCGCCTAGCGGGAAAACCAATTCGACAAAACCGTTGGAGATGTCAGTTGCGGTAAGCTCGACGGACGGATCTTGAAAAGTGAATTCCCAGAACAGTCGCTTGGTCTTGGCATAATGCAAATTTCCGCCGGAGTCGACCGAGATGTAGTTCGGATGGTTAGCGTCGCCATCAACGCCTGTCATCGGAGGTTGCCACGTGTGGTCACCGCGAAGGAACTTTGCGCCGTCTCCGGTGCTGTTCGCCTTCGGTACTAAGCCGTCGGTAGACGAGGTGAACACGCTGTACGTCGTGTCTTGCGGCGTTGCCCATGTCCCGTCACCCTTCAAGAACTTGTCCGTGTTTGCCCCGGACTTCGGTGCGAGACCGTCTTCGGTAGTAGTGAAGACGTTGTATGTAGCACCGCTGGCCGAAATCTCGTACGTAGTTACACGTGTCTGCGGCTCTTGCGAGCTTGTGATGGTGACGCCAGTTCCAGCTTCCACAACGACCTTCTCGGTCGAGATCACGTCATTGATGATGTCGATGTTCGGGCCAGTGGTCAGTGCGGCCTGGGCTCCGATATTGTCACGAGCAGTGGCCTTCTCAGTGCTGGAGAAGGACTGCGTTACGTTGCTCAATACTTTCTTAATTTGTTCGCTCATAATTCTCTCCTTATGCTCCGATGTAGGCTGCTGCCGGGTTCAGCGTGGACGTGACAACACGTATCACTGGATCTGCGTAGAAGTTGGCATTGTACAAGAAACCAAAATTGCTCATGATATCGCTTGCATCAGCTGTATTGGTGACTACAAAGACGAATCTTGCTTCGCCGTTAGGGTCAAATGTGCCGCCGCTAACACTCATACTGCCTAAGGTGTTTATCGAAAGTGTACCAGGCATGTCACCAGAACTCTGGGCACTCGTAAGCATACCATTATAATTCTGCGTACGAATATACCATGTAATCATACTGTTGCTATCAATCTGTACAAGGCAAGGCCAGTAATAGCAAGCCGCGCTGGTTGAGAATGAGCCTTTCTTGTTGCCTATATTTGTCTTACGCATGTTCACACCAGCGTAGGCACTGATAGAGGATTCCGTATAGATTTGCATACTGGTAAGCACGCTAAAATCAATATTTGTAGTGAATTGCCACACAGTACCGTAAGACGCTCCGTTGTATCGCTTGCTCCAGTTTGTACCGAGGTAGTAGTCCTGGACAACATAATTACCACCCCAGCTCTGCGGGATCTGGTCGAGGTCTGCTTGGCCCGTGGTAGTATTGCTACCACAATCCAAGAAGCAGTTTGTACCCGCAGTGCCTGACAGAGAAGACAGCTTGTTGTATGCAGCCAAGGCACCAGACGTAACGTTTACGTTGTTCTGGAAGCAGCTGGTGAAGTCGCAACCAGTAAGGTCGAAGTCCCTAAAGTCTGGAACCGTCGTTAAACCAGCCCCGTCGAACAGGTACATGAAACGGCACGCGTTGCGCATGCGCCAGTTAAAGAGGTTAACCTTGTTCGCGGACAGCGGCACTTCACTAGGTGAAGTTGAACCGGTAGTATCGCCGAATACACGTATTGGTACCGCGTTGGCGTTCCAGCTGTCGGTCTCGTGTCCGGTAAAGGCAAGGTTCGGCGTGCCGACGAACGCGCCGTTGAAGGTTATCCCTTCGTTTACCCCCATCGCCGACAGGTCATCATATCTAATGTCGAGCGTGTTCAGGTTGGCGACGCTAGTTAGGTAAGGGCAGCCATTCACGAACCAATTGAAGCTGACTCCAGTTGCCCCGTCCAGTCCGGCTGTGAATACATGAGTACCTGTGAACGGAGGTAACGACGTTATTGACGTGTGCGAATACATGGCCGAGAATTCGACACACCTAGATACGTCTATGTTGCCAGCATAATATTCAAGCGTGGGGCACCAGCGGAACATTCCCGTAACGGTAGTCGGACGCACGTGAAGGTCGCATACGTTGACCGGCCCATTGATGTCGCATCCGGTTGGGTTTTCCGTATTGACTGTGCCGAAGAAATAGGAGATGTCAGCTACTCCGGTATTATCCCCGGCCGCAATAATGTCATAAAGTCCAGTCAAGTGGACTGTAGACGCTCCAGAAGACCTTGTAGCGAACGGGCCATAAGTCCAATCGGGGATGTACGGCGCAATATTATACGTCCAGTCCCATACATTTGGACTAGAACTAACTTGAGTCCAAGTTCCCTTTCCTCCAGAAATCGTCGTCGGGTCGAATCCAGACGTATAGAACTTGTACCGAAGGGTATACGCCGGAAGTTGCACCGCAGACTCGTACACCTTGACATTGCCTAGGTATGCCTGGCCTATCTTGACGGAGCCCAAGTACAAGGAACCGATAGATGTAGATCCTATCTTCAAAGACATATTACGACTCTGGAATTAAATACAATACCGTTGCCACGGGCTGTGCTGGCAATGCGCTTACTTGCTGGATATCGGTAATGCCAGCCGTGGTCGTGACATTCAGGGTGTTGCTTGTTACAGACAACATATTACCAGCACTCGGTACTTCGCTCTTGGTTGCGTACGTGGTCGAAATAGTGTTGCCAGCGGCATCCTTTTCGGCACGATCCGCATATATCGGGTTGCTGTTTATTAAATTTGCGTATGTCGTTGACATCACTACTCCTTATTAGAGGTCGACCGTACCGATGGTCACTGCGCTCGGCTGAGAAATCCAACCCAATGTTCCGCTAGAGTCAGTAACTCCCAGCACCTTTCCAGAGTCGACTGAACTTGCAGCCGGAACAGGGTTGGTCACCGTCACAGTGCCAGAGCTTTCCGTAAGGCCAGTGGAGAACGTGTAGGTTGTGTTTTCGTCATCAGCCCATTCCACGGCGTTGGCACCGCTGTTGACCTTGAGCACCTTGCCAGCCTTGCCCGAGATGGCAGGGAGCTCGGAAGTTTCGTCTTCCCATGCGTAGGATCCGCCATCCTGCGCGTCGTACGAAGCCTTGAGCACTTTGCCAGCTTCAGTGGAAGTCACCTCAGGGACGGCATCGATGTTGCCCACTTCGGTCTTGGTCGCGTAGGTGGTATCGATGGTGTTTCCGTTGGCGTCCTGGTCGGAACGCTGTGCGTAGATGTAGTTGCTGTTGATGGTTCGTGCGTAAGTTGTAGACATTTGTCTCACCTCGTTTGTTAATAAATTACACTATTGTTTAGGACATTGTTCCGCCCCAGCTCGTTGGAATTTGGGCAAGCTCTGCAGAGCCACTGGTTGTGTTGGAACCGCAATTTCGGAAACAATCATAAACGACATTTGGTGGAGTAGCTTGTGTACTAGCTTGCTGATACAAAGCCAATGCACCGCTTTGTACATTAGGGCAATTGTAAAACATTTGATGCATGTTATTAGCTGAGCTAGTGTTTAGCAAAGGTACATAGGTTAATGCTGTACAGTTTGTACACATAGAGGTCATAGTAACCACAGAACTAGTGTCAAATAGAGGTATGCTAGGCAGTGAAGAACAATTGCGTAGCATTTCTCGCATAGTAGTTACACGTCGAGTATCTAGGAGAGGAACACTGGTCAAACTGATACAACCAAGCAGCATTTCTTGCATATTCGTAACCTTGCCAGTATCCAGTACAGGTATAGTTGTGATGCTTTTGCAGTTACCGAATGTGTTTTCCATACTAGTTACATGACTGGTGTCAAAGAATGGGATGCTTGATAGATCCCAGCAGTTGGCAAACATGCCCCTCATATCAACTACAGAACTAGTATTATATGCTGGAACACTTGGCAACGACCTACAATAATTGAACATACCTCTCATAGTAGTTACACGACGAGTATCAAATAGTGGAACACTGGTAAGGCTTTGACAGTTTTGAAAAAGATCTCTCAAAGTGGTTACTGAACTTGTATCAAACAACGGAACTCTTGTTAAAGAGCTATTTCTTCCAAATGTATTTTGCATTCGTGTTACGTTAGAACTGTTGACACCAAGCACTTCAAGCAAATCGGTATTGTGGTACGGTACAGTGTCCCCTATTGACAAAGCATCTGTCCAATCCGAATTTTCATATGTCCAATCCCAAATGTTTGGCGAGACGGATACTTGTACACCAGAACCCTTCGTAAAGTACGGGTCCGTGATACCATCTCTGTAAAGTAAACGAGCCGTGTATGGAGGCAAATCTAACGGGTTATACGGGTCGTATGTGCCAAGCCCGTACCCAGACTTGGTCAAGGCCGTATTGTTACCTACATATAGCCAGTTAAACTGCACTGCCATATCACACCACCACAGTTCCGACAGTTACACTGCAAGCGACAGTAACATCACTTACACCTTCAGTCAGCGTTATGTTGTTTCCAGCCACCAGTTCCTTCATGGTCGGTACAGTAGGAATGTTCGGTTTATTTAATATGAACTGGACTGACGACGTATCCGTCTCGTTCCAATTTGATTGCAGCTGGGTAAAGCTAGAACCAGTAGCTACAAGCTCACCATTGCCGTTCACAGTGATGGTAGATCCGTCAACCTTGGCGGACACGACATCGCTAGTAATGTCTATACCGTTTCCAGCAGTGAGCGTGTTTTGCTTACCAGAAAGGTCGTTCTGCGTGGCAATGGTAGAGGTGTCCACGCTGAACGTGGTGCCGTTCAAGGACAGACCAGTCCCAGCACTGTACGTAGTATCGGTGGCAGAAATGGTGGATCCGGAGATGGTTATGTTGCTGCCAGCCGTCAATGCTTCCTGATATCCTTGCAAGGTTGTCTGCAATTCAGTATCGGTCACGTAGTCGGTAAGGTCAGGCTTGTTCTGGATATACGCATCGGAGCTGGAATTTGTCTCGTTCCAGTTAGCTTGTACGTTCGCTTCGGCACCGCTTTCGATTCCGTCAAGTTTGTTCTTGTCGGAATTGGTGAAGTTGTTGTCCGTATGAACATAGCTTGCATCCTGTACAAGGTTCTGGGGCTTATTGGCAATGTATGCATCAGAGCTGGTATCGGTAATAGACCAATCAGACTGTACGTTCACCTCAGCGCCAGCTGCAATGCCAGCCAACTTGCTTGCATCTGCGTTGGTAAAGTTGTTGTCAGTGTGGACATAGTTCGCATCCTGTACAAGGTTCTGGGGCTTGTTCTTGATGAAATCAACGGACTGGTCATTTGTCTGTGCCCAGTCAGACTGAACCTGTGCAGCGGCACCGCTGGCAGAGATCGTCCATGTCGTAGTGTCGATGGCAATGTTCTGGCCAGCCGTAAGCAATGGCTGGTAATCGGCCAAGTCGCTTTGCGTGGCGTACTGGCTCAAGTCAGGCTTGTTGGCAATGTATGCATCCGAGGCAGTGTTGGTCTCGTTCCAGTCGCTCTGTACGTTGACCTCTGCACCAGAGGCAATCCCAGCCAGTTTGCTTGCGTCAGCATTGGTATAGTTGTTGTCGGTATGGACATACGAACCGTCTATGACAACGTTGTTCGCAACGCTGATGGTATGCGCGGTATTGTCCACGACAATGCCAGTACCAGCCGTGTACTCGGTGGTACCACCACCGCCGCCGCCCGTGCTGGAAATGACATCGCCAGCACCGGTGTGTTCGATGGTAATGTTTGCCCCTGCAATCAACGTCCTCTGCACTCCGCCCGGAATCACGGGCGTGCCAGAGTAGATACGGTGCATTTCCATATTGAGCAACTCAACATCGCCAGCATTGCTTGCACCGATTATGGACAAGTTAAGCTCGGCATCCGCATCGACCTTGACATCGGTGGAAACCTCGAAGTCCTGTGACAATCCCATGCTGTAGTCGATGATGACGCTCTGTCTCGTGACAGGTGTTGAACCTAGACTGAACAAGACATACACATTGTCGTAGTATGCGTCAACATCGCTCTTGGTAGCACGGAGATGCGCCGTGACATGGTAGTAAGCATCTGCATGGACTTGAACGCCCGTGGTTCCCACGAGCATCGTGCCAGCGCTGTACGTGGGCTTGACGATGTCAGAACCGGACTGCGCAACACCGCCGTCACAGCGGATCCATTCAAGCAAGTCCGTGCCGTCCTCGACATTTGCGGACAAGTCGTAGGTCACGACTCCGCCATCGTCAAACTTGTCCACTGCGATTGAACCATCGCTTGACACGACCTCGTACGTCTTGCCAAGTGCAGAACCAGCTCCGCCACCGCTAGGAACCATCTTACGAACGGTGTAAACAAGGCCGTCAAACTGGTCATAGACCTCAAGGCGGTACACACGCGAGGCATCGACGAACAAGCCCCTTGCACGGCCATTGTTGTCTAGTATGGCTGGCTGCTGGAGCTGTGTTCCGTTCTCATCAAAAATGTCAGCAAGGTCATCAGTCTCGTTATAATACACGTAGAGATGTCCGGCCACATTCAATGCACCGTTCTTCAACTCGAACTGGTTAGTAGCCGGAAATAGGCGTAGATATGTTGGCATCTGGAACCTCTCTTTTCACGCTGAAAGTAGGTCGCTAGATAGTGGCCAAGCCTGGGAAGTACGTCACGCCAGTGTCGAACGTAGGCACGGCAGAGATACCGTCACCCATGGCGAGCTTGCACACGAACGTGTTGTTCATGTTCTCGTCCCACATGTTGCCCATGATGTCAGACACGGCATAGTACGTACGGACACCCCAGATCTCATGGATAGGCTCAGAAGCCACCGAAGGCGTGATAAGCAACGCATACATGGCATTGGCAAGGTACGGGTTCAGACCAGTCGGCTCCACAGCCGCATGGACAGAACCGTCCGAGTACGTGTTGTACGGAGCCCACAGATTGAACGTTCCGTCATAGATACGCCATCTTGTGCTTGAGCCTTGCGTGTCCGGCCACTTGCCTTCATTGGGAATGAAGCCAGGGTTTAGACGTGGGCAAGTACCAGCGTTGCCGTGGTATTCCCATGCAGAGCCATCGGCAAGCAATCCGTTGTGAGTGTACGGGTGCCAGTGAAGCTGCTTGATGCCATACACGTCGCTTGTATCGAATCGGTTGTCAACGATACGCACGAAGCCCATCTTGACCTTGCCATCCATGTCGATGTGAGGGTTGTCCTCGGTAGCGTAGACGGTGAACCATACACGGCTATTGCCCACGTAGTGGTTGCCGATCAAGACCACGTTCCAGTAGTAATATGTATCGGAATTGTAGTACGGCAATACGTCAAGCTTGACAGAGCCTACACAGCCTTCCATGGAAATGTAGTTGGCACGCCACACCTGGTTGCCACCGATGTTCACGTTGCGGAAGATCAATGACTTGTTCATGTCATAGGCATTGGCATTGCCGTCAGCGAGCCATACCTTGCCCGAAAAGGTTCCGCCTACTACAGACACTGCAGTGTCGGCTGGGTTGATCGTATACTGGAAAGTGGTGCGGCAGTCCACAAGGTTTGCGGAGCCGAGTCCTATACCGTTCTGCAGAAACCTGAGCTCAGAATCGAAGGCATCCACAGCAACGGCAGAGCCGTCGGTAAGGATATCTGCCTTGCATCCGTACAATGTAAGAGCTCCCTTTACAGTGATGTGGCCGTCAACCACTGCATTCCTGATTTCATTGAAGGAACCTACTGGCAAGACGAATGAACCGACAGTACGGCCTTCCAAGTCCAGCTCGTACTGGTTCCACACTTGCGCGGTCATGCGCTCACGACGTTCAAGCATAACGTCAAGCCAGTTGTCGGCACTGTCAAACGTGGCAAGGTTCGGTTCATAGTCATACTGCTGGTGATGTCCAGCACCGATCATGCCAGGATCCCACTGTCCAGCGGTACGGAAAATACGGTCGCCTACATTCTGCACGCCGATGCGGACGTAGTCCGTACGTGCGAAGAACCTGTCCGGAATTTCTGTGCTCAACGCAATCTGGAAATATGCTCCATTGACATAGGCAGACACAGCCGTGCCATTGCCTACCACAGTTGTGTTGCTGAGGTTCACCGCATGGCTCAACTGCGAATTTGTAAAGTAGTTGTCGTTGTCCACGACAAGAACCTTGGCACCGCAATGCCAGAAGCTGTCCACGGAACGGAACCAGCTTGAATGAGCCTCGGTAGCCTTGCTGAAAGCAAAGTCCGCGACATAGTTGCCAAGCTGAGTAACCTCGACGTTCGGACAATTGAACGTTGCGTTAGTGAACTTTACACCTGGGTCAAACGAAATGGTCTTGGTCACGCTGAACGTGCCTACGGAACTGTAAGTGCCCTTGCTGAAGCGAGGCACAGGCGGCATGACAATGTTGTACGTACCGACAATCGGCAAGTAAGTAAGGAATGCGGAAACATTCCCTTCATGACCTGGAGCAATGCCGTAGTAAGAGCAAGGCATTTCCCTCAAGTCAGAACAAAGTATCCAGCGACCGTTCAAGGTAGAATTGGATTCCACGATGGCACCGCCGTCAGCATTGTCAGTGCAGTTGCCGTCCCAGATGTATGTGCGAGGCCCTGCCGACACATTGCTGTCATATCCCACGACAGTGACCGAGCCGAGCTCCGGATTGGCATCGGCAAGCCCAGCCATGCCCTGCACGATAGTGTCGTTCTTTACTGACGGATAGTCAAAGCCGTACTGGAAATCCTTGATCTGTGCATAAGTACCGTCAACGAGCTGGTCTACGACAACGTCATAGATGGCAGCTTCAAGGAAGATGGTGGAGCTGAACTCACCAGTGTCGGTAAGGATGACTGGGTTCTGAGCCTCGATAAAGGCATTGCCGTCCATGGTGTAGGTATTGGCAAGAGTGTCAGAATCATGCAAGTAGAACTTGACACGGCCAGCCACGAGCGGATAGCCCACGATGTCGAAAAGCTGTTCTTGACTAAATGCGATTTTCATTCTTCACACCTCCGTACACTGCCTTGGCCATTTCAGTATTTGCCTTAACCTTGGCCGTGTCAAGCTGGATGGCTTGCTTCTGCAAGTCCATCAAGGACTTTTCAGTATCTATCGCAGCCTTGTCTGCATCCAAGCCTTGGTCAAGCTGAGCTTGGAGAATCATGTCTTCTTGCTTGAACTTGTGTTCCATTGCGGACTTGGCAAACTGGGCATTCAGATCACGTTCGTTGTTGTCATTGAACAACTCATAGCGCTTGATCTGTTCTTGTAGATCCTGGATCTGCATGTCCTTCTGACCGATGGCGTTCTTCATTTGTTCGATAACGTCTTGCTGCTCAAGCTCCATCTGGCTTGGGCCTGGCTTTATGTTGATAGAACCGAACACGTTCTTCATCACGGCATTGTCCGGATGCGTCAAGAAGATGCCGTTCACAAGGCTCATGCGCTTGTCTTCAGGAACCACGCTCATCAATGTCATGAGTTCCTGACGTGCGACTTGCAATTCTATGCCCTGCTCAGGGCCTTGTATAACCTCAAGCACGGTCTTGCCCATGCCGAGCAACTGCATTACAGTTTCACCAACGCTCTTGAACGTGTCACGAAGGTTTGCGTAGTAGTGACGTATCGTGCACTGGACCTGGCGTTCTCCAGCGAGAACTTCCGTAGCCGTCTTCTGAGGGGCATCGCCCATCATGATGCCCTTGGCATCAACACCAGTAATTGTAGACAAAAGATCAAGGTTGCTGCCGATGATTGCAGTCAAGTCATCGAACTGTACCTTGTTATCGATACGGATAGGAGCACTGTATTCAATTGTGTGGTCTGGGTTCCAGCGGTTGTAAATAAGCAACGGGTTGATGTTGCGGTTAAAGCTTCGCCATTCTTCCTTGTAGTCCTCGATGGATTCGCCTTCTGCAATGAACGCTTGCTTCGGTGCCTGAGCCATACGTTCGGTCAACTGTGTAAAGGCATAGTTGACCAACTTCTGAATAGGCATGCCTTTACGGACTAACCCTTGCCATACGACATCATCGTCGACCCAAATGCGCTCGCCGTAGACCGGAAAGATCGGAATGCGGTCGATGTCGAGCGTGACGGGGTCGTCAAGGAACTTGTCGTTGAGCATGCGGTAGACTTCGCACTGGTTTTCGTTCATGCGGTAGTAAGTGACAATGACCATCGTGTCAACGGACTTGTTGTCGGTCGTGTTCACGATAGGTCTGATGCCCTTGTCCGTGGCATAGTCCTCGCCATACTTGGCCTTGACCCATTCCTTGGACTTGTACTCGCAAATTGCAGCCTCCATGGCGTCATGCCCATCCATTTCCACGCTATCAGGATCCCAATAGACATTCTCGATCTTGTCTATGTTGTACAAGGCTGGTACTTCGACTGGATCACCAGTCTGCGGATCCATTACCTGTTCGGAACCGATGGCCATGTAGGCAAGGCCGAAGGCAGTGTTGTTGTAAAGTGCGTCATAGGCAGCACGTGCATTGGAACCAGCCTTGAGGAAGGCTTCGCAAGCCTGGTCGATTTCCTCGTTAGGGCTGTAGAACTTGTACGGATACGATGCGTATACGTTGACGGTGCTGTTGACAGAATTGCCGATGATGTTTACGGTCTTCTTTACACGTGAATTGTCAATTACGGACAAGTCATCGTCATCCCACTGGTTTCCGGACAGAAAGTCACGGTCAACCTTGATACGGTCAATCTGCTTGGTGCGCTTGGTATTGGCGCGGCTCTCAAAAGCCTTCCACTTGTCAAGACAATCCTCTATATTCAGCATGAAAACCTCTCTTATTCACGCTGAAAGTAGGTCGGGCATAAGAAAGGCCAGCACTAGGCTGGCCTTGTATTACTCTTCTTCTGCCTCTTCCTCGTCTTTCTTCTTGAAAGCCTCGTCGATGATCTTCCTTGCACGAGGATTATTCTTTTTCAGATCCTTGTACCATTGCTCATCTTTGTAGGTCTTCTCGTATTTCGGAACCCAGTCAGCCCCCAGCTTGAACGTAGGCTCGAAACGGCCACCAATATCAGAGGCGACGTTTCCAACGCCCATGCCTACCTTGAACGCCCTCGGAGTACCAGCCATTACGTCTGCATACCTATGAGGGAACAGAGAATGGTACAAGTCGTTGGTATTTGCATCAAGTTCGAATTGGTTCGGATAAATTTCTTTCGGCTTGATATTTACTGGTGCAGGGTTTCCGTCTGGGAATTGAGCAATTCCTTGCCCACGTGACAACGCATTCTCAGTAGCCACGAGATTGCCTTTCTTGTCAATAACAAAGTCATCGACAGGTGCTTTACCGACGAAGTTGTGACGTGGATCGTACGGGCGGACAGCCGGAACAACATTACCAGCCTCATTGATTTCAAACGTAGAGACAGTCGGCTTGTCGTATTGTGCAAGCACCTTCTTTGCATTGATGGTGTAGTCCTTGTTCAAAGGCACGCCAAACAGCTTGGATATCTGCGGTATGTCGTTTGCCTTGGCAATGCTTGCATACACATCGGACGGACTAGTGCTTACAACCTTGTTTGAGCCAGTGGCTTTCTTGGTCGCTTCTTGTGCAACCTTGACACGTGCTACAAGGCTGTTATAGATTTTCAATTTCTTGACAAGTTCTTCACGTTCGATAGCGCTTGGGTCGCCGGTGCGAGTAGCCTTGGACAATCCACGGCTGAACTGTTTTGCAGTCTCGCCTTCAAACTGGCTAGCCTTCTGCTGGATGCCGCCAACAAGTGCTGGACGTGTTGCGCCAGCCGTACCAGCGAACAAAATAGGCGCAATATCAATTTCTTGTCCGTTGTCTGACAAGCCTTGCTCAAGTCCTTGCCTCACAGCCTCAGCACCCATCTGGGCACCAGCATTGATCATGTTGTTTGCAACCGGACTAGCCGCAATCTTCATGCTCGGAGCCCACAGCATGGCTGTATTCGTACCAGCATCAAGAATACCCATCTTGGCAGCATCAGCAGCGTCAAAGTCACCACCAGTCATGATGGCGTTCTCGGCTTCTTGCATCATGGACGGGTACACTACCTTGGTAGGCCAGTACATAGGCCAGTCTTGCAATTCCTTGGCAACCTTGGCACGGTCATAGTTTACTTGCTGTTCGCCAATGTCGCTGAGGAGCTTGGCAAAGCCTTCCTTGGACTTGATGTCATAATCATGCTGTAAACCGAATCTCTTGAGAGAGTCAACGCCTACGCTAGTCCAGTCTCCATCTTCCTTGGCAACGCCATTCAGCAACGGCAAGATGTCAGCTGCCTTGAGATGTTCCTTATGTTCCGTAGGAGACATAGCTTGACGGTTCGAAAGACCGAACTGGAGCAAGTATTCGGACATCTTGTTCGCATCGTAGTTCTTGATTGCGCTAAGGTCATCAAGAGTCACGCTGTCATACGGATAACCACGCTGGAGCTTGGAAAGGAAGTCAAGGTAATACTTCTTGGTCATGTCATCGGCATCAGCCGGAGACAGTTCCTTGTGAATCTGGTTGTACTGCTTGACACGTGCCTTGGCAGCGTCCAAGGCAGCGTTCTCCATAGTCTCACGGTATTGAATCTTACTTATTGCCATCGATCACCACCTTCTGCTTGCCGATGGTGGCAATAAACTTGTCACCTTCTTCAGTAATGCTTACGTTATAGCCGTCAATGCTGGTAGGAAGCGTGCCTTGAGCCATCTTGTAAAGCAAGTCATCGTAAGAATACGTGTCCTTCAACTTCTTAAGAGCAGCCTTCTGCTTGGTAACGGCCTTCTGACCACGAAGCTGGATGGCCTCGATGTCTTCCTCGCCACGGATGTCGTTATATTCCTTCTCATGGGCGTCACGGACTTCTTGTGGCAAGCTGTACCAGAACTTATCTACAGCCTTCTTATCCTCCTTGGTGAGACCGTTCTTCTTGTACTGATTGCTTGCGTTTGCAGTGCGCAAGCCGGATACGAAGTTTTCGAAGTCTTGGTAGGTCTTGTTTACGTTGTCATTAACACCATGCTTGCCTTGGAACTGCTCAAGCATCTTCTTGGCCTTCGGATTCTTCTGGATCTTGTCACCGAGGAAGTTCAGCATGTTCTGGTAGCCAGGACGCTGGCTGTTGTCACCCATCATCATCATGCTCTGGGTCTTGATGAACTCTTCCACCAAGGCTTCGGCTTCCTTGTCAGAGGCAGATTTTCCACCGTTGGCTGCGGCAAGCTGCTGTCTGGTAATGATGCGGTTCTGGTGGGCAATGGCATTGCCCATGTCTCCGATGCGAGCACGGTTAGCGGCAAGGCGCATGTCAAGCGCATCCATGGACTTCGAGGACTGACCCTTCAACTGCTGAATTTCCATCTTGATCTGTGCAATGCGCTGCTCGTTCTGTGCATATTCTGCACGAAGGTCTTCCTGTTCTTGCATCTTCTGCCAGTAGGCCATACCTTGTCCGTAATTGTTCGCACCGAACATACGGCCACGCTCGATAGCACCTTCACCGCCTTGTCCGAAGCTCGGATCTGCTGGCTGTGCAACAACATCCGGAGCACGGCTCGGAGCATAGCCCATCATGGAACCAGCTGGGCTTGCGTAGCCAGCCATGCCGTTAGATGCAACCTGAGCCACAGTCGGGCCAGAACCGTTGCCGTAAATCATTGCATATGTGTTGGACGGATTGGAAAGCGGTCGATAGCCTTCCATAGAAGCCCTAGCCTTGCGGCTCAATTCCTCGTCAAGTGTAGGTTGCCATTTCCATTCAAAGGCCATACTAAACCTCTCTTATTTCACGCTGAAAGTAGGTTCGCTATGCGAATGCTCCGTCATAGTTCTGCCTGTTCCAGCTACCAAGCAGAGGATTGTTCACCTTGCGGCTGATCACTGGGTAGACTGCACGTCCGATAGAATTTTCTTGCAACAGTTCTTGTGCGGCCAGAGACGCTTCCTGAGTGTTCGGATATTGCTGGAACGTGTACCAAGTCGGCTTGCCCTTCCACTGCACTTGTATGCGTGCATCCGGAGTAAGACGGATGCCAGTCACCGCACTGGAAGAAACCTTGAACGGCCTACGTGACTGAGACTCGGTCCAGAACTGCGGAAGCTTCTTCTCGTCCTCGATACCCATTTCCAAGGCGGCTCGGAGCTCCTTCGGCTTCATGCCTGGTCGGACATACTTCATGATGGCATCGTTATGCTCCTTCATGGTCTGCATACGGCCAGCTTCATTGATTACATCTCTGTAGCTCTTTCCGAACTGGTTCTCGTTCGCCTTGCCGTCCACGCTTGGGACATACACGACTCCGTAATTGTGGTAACGGTCTGGTGCGAACTCGGTCGGATACTGCTTCGCCATGAAGGCATCGGCACCACCCGGCACACCAGGCGTGAAACTTGCGCCAGACGCAATAGACAGCAAAGACGGGCCACCCCTAGCGGCTCCGCCAATGCCCATACCGAGCGCAAGCTGCAATAAAGCCTTTGCTACTTCTTGTTTAGAGGCCATACTAACCTCCTAGCTGAGCCTTGATTTCCTCGTTACGTTGTTCGAGCGTACGCAGCTCAGTCATCAATTCCATGATCTTGGCATTGTTGTCAATAGGGTCGTACTGGCCGAGCATGTCTGCGTATTCCTTGTTGGCTTGGTCAATCTTGTAGCCACGTATGGCAGCTCCGGCATTGCCGAAACCACGTTCAAGGTCTGCCTTGTACTGGGTCGAACCGCCCTGAATAACTGGCGCATTTACGCCAGCCCAGTTGAATGTAAAAGCCATTACTGACCTCCGCCGTAGTAAGTCTTCAGGAAATTGGCTCCAGCTCCGCCAAGACCGCCAAGCAAGTCCCAACCAGACGTGCCTTGCTGTGCATTCGCCGTGCCAGCGATTGTCTGGGCCTGTGTATTGAGGATGGCGTTGCGGTTCTGTATACCAGCAGACATTGCATCGCCAAGTCCGTTGATATATGCCTCACGATCCTTGCCGTACGCATCCACTGCATACTGGTTACGAGCATTCATGGCATTGTAGTTGTTCCACTGGTTCTGGGAATTTACGTTGTACTCATTGAGAGCCATCTGACGGTCTTGCATGAGACGGTTGTACGCCTTTTCCCATTCCTCGCTGGCCAGTGCTTGCTGCTTGGCCCCGACACGGTTAATGAAGTCTGAGGAAAAACGATTTCCAGCAGAAGCAGCACTGTTGTTGATGGCGGACATGGCAGCGTCTACACGCTGGTTAGCCGCCGGATCCAGGAAATTGCTCACGTCACCAGTGTAACCGAAATTACTGTTCTGGTAGACTGGGCTATCAAGGAAATTCTGCAGAGCATCGCTGTACTTGTTCGCACCAGCGCCATACGTGCTCGTGACAAGGTTGCTGTACTTGCCGATGTCGCCTTGGTTGGCTGCATAAGTGTCCTGGGCAAGGCCGTTGATCTTGTCATAAGCCTCTTTTGCCCTGTCGGCAGCCGCCACATTACCCATATAGTTTCCGAGAGCTTGTGCTCCCATAGCCGCAGCTGCGGCAATAACTGGCCATGCCATACCCTAGTCCTCCTTATCCTTCTTCTCGGACTTCTCGTCAGCCTCGGACATGTCCACATTGTCGATGTAGTCCTCGATGGCCGCATTCAGAGCCTTAAGTTTCTTCAAGAGTTCTGCCTTTTCCATAGCTTCCTCAATCTTTTCCAAGCTGAAAGTAGGTCAGCGGACGGCCTTCAAGTGGCTCGCATCGCCAAACACCTGTATCTGCACCACACCGGGCTCTGCACACACTATCGCAGTCGTGTTAGGCTTGATAACAAGTGCATGAACCTCTCCAGAATTGCCAAACAACAGTCCGGCCACTGGCTTCGTGACCGTGTAAGGCAATGCAACGGAACCTTCCGACACCACGGCATCCATCGTGGTGAAGAAAGGGGTCATAACGATATGCCAACCATTGCTCGTACGCTCGTCCCATTGCCCAGTAAGGACATGGTTGAGGTCGATCAATGGGCTTGTCTGTCCAATCAGTCCGCTATACATCAGATAACTCCCGTAGTAGGGCTTACACGTTGCGAACAAGCTGTCAGTTCAAGGCTTGTCGGATGAGAATAGGTCAGCTTGAGCACGCAAAGACGGTTGTAACCTACGTTGTGGAAACGTACTCGGTGAGAATAGTCACCAGTCCTGCCCATCTTGCAGCTGCGGACATGTCCCCACGTGTTGCCGCCGTCCTTGGACACTTCCAGGAGCAAGTCCGGTTGCAAGGTATAGTCAGACCATGTGCCGACATTGCATTCGATGCCAAGCTCTTGCAAGATGAACGGCTTTTCGTCGTTTACGACGAGTGCGCCTTGCCTATGCCTGATCATCGGCAAACGCTTGCCAGAACCGTAGTCCTCGTACCAGTATTCGTCACTGAACTTGTACATGCACCCGTCATTGCAGAAGGCCCTGAACTCTCCCTTGAACCAGACCAAGTCAGACACACGCCAACGAGTTTCAACACCAGTCTCGTAGACACGGCTTACACGCTGGTGCCATTCATTGGTCATCGTGTCGTAGACCCATGTCTCTTGCAAGTTCTGAAGCTGCAGCACATAGAAATTGTGATTACCTTGTGCGTAAGCATATGCGAAAGCACTGTCGCCAGTCTCTCCAAGTAATTTATCGTCGAGCCAATCCTCGCTGATCTTTTTATACTGCTGTCCGGACACCATCAAAACTCCCTTGGCATAGGACTCGCCGGATCCGAGGTAGTACAAGTTGGAGCCACAGATTGCAATGCTGTTCGGAGCTTGCAAGCCATTTGATGCGTTGGTAGTGTATGACTGTCTCTGCCAAGTCGAATCCTCGCCAGAACCTCTCTGCCAGATCTCGATAGTCTTGGAACCGAACAAGTAAAGGTTCGGGCCGATGGCGGCAATTGCCCTTACGTTGTCCGAAGAGCTCTCTGCATTGAAGAACTGCTGTACTCCGTACGAATCAAGGAACATCCAGTCAAACGCATCGACTTCCTCGGTCAATACCTTGTACGCATTGTTAGGGTCGTACACTGGCTCTGTCTTTCCGTCCACAGTCTGTGTCTGGAATACCTCACGCTTGTCATTATTAAGCGGATACGGAATGCTGTAATACAGGAAGCCGCTTGTCCTATCATTGATAACCACTGATCCGCCCACGACAGCAACATGGCTGGGATTGATCTGGCCTCCTTCGCCATTTACTCGCTCAGGCAAGGAAATGCGGCGCAATTCTCCACCCTCGATAAGGTTGTATGCCCAGAGGTTTGAACCGTCGGCAACGAGCAAGTAAGGGTTGACGCCGCCAGTCTCAGAAAAGTTAACACGGCTTGAACCGCTTGCGACATTGCCTAGCCTAGTGGCTTCGCCATTCCAGTCTATACGGAAAAGGACATTGCCGTACACGACGAACAAGTTCTCTTGCTGGTTCTGTGTTGCAAGACCTACCGAGCTCACGTATGCGCCACGGCAACGTGCGGACTGCAGAATCTTCTGCATGAACTGTAACCCAGGTACTGAAGCTAGGTACTCGTTCTCGGTATTGATCTCACGGAACATGTTGCAAGACCATGCCGAACCCATGGTGGCCGGATGCTTGCCCTTGTTGGTGCCTGGGGCTACCAAGTAATTCGTTACGGTTGTCTTTGACATTACATACCTACGCCGTTAAGTCCGTTGAAATAAGGATCACGATAGTCGCCAACGATCTTGCTGGACTGGAGCATGCGCTGGGTAATGTTGTTACGCTTGATCAACGTTTTGGCCGTTTTCAAGTCACGGTCTAGGCCAGCCTTCTTCTCGTCCGAGAGCTCATAGAAATAGGCAAGGCGGTAGCACAGCCCAGCCATGAGCAGCTCATTGTATAAGTCGGACAAGTAGATAGTGTCATCGAGCTTGTACGTCGGGAGCTTGGAGTTGTACCAGACCCTGACAGAGTTACGTGGGTCGCCATCAAGGCGGAGAATACCTACGAGCCTATTGTTAGGCACGTGATCGTCCGGAGTTGTCTCGAACTCGGTATCGTATGTCCAAGACATGGCAATCGTATACGGATTCTTCTGAGACATCTGAATGGAGTTGCCATTGTTGAGGATGACGTAACGGTCGCCGATACGGCGAGCCACGGCCTCGATCTTGTCCGGAGGAACCATGTCAACGGTTGCGCTGTTTCCTACCTCGCCTTCGATGAGCTTGCGGAAATAGATGACCTTTGCACAAGGCACGTCCACCCATTGCTGGGACATGGCAAGGAATCCTTCATTGTTAAGCTGTGTTATGAGACGGTTCAGCTCGTTACAACCGACAACCGACATGTCGCCGTCCACGGCCTCGCCAAGGTTAACCATGTTGATGGATTCGTATGCTCGCTGGATTAATTCGTTTACGGCAATCATAAAACCTCTCTTTTCACACTGAAAGTAGGCTGACAAAGAAAGGTCAGCCTCACGGCTGACCTTCCTTAACCAGGAGATACCAATGGTTAATTACATTTCAACGTAAATCACCACACAGTTACGCGGCTCATAGATGGCTGCTGCATAGGCAGAGTCAAGACGGATGAGCTTGTTGAGGTTGGTACCATCTGCAAAAATTCTCATCTTCACAGAAGAGCCGCCCACAGTTGCCACCTGTTCTTCATCGCTGCCAGGCAGAGTGTCGAACTGGTAAGTATCATAGGCGAGAGCGTCCTTGGCACGGACTTCGCAGATCTGGTAGGTCGTGTTGGCCTTAAGGCCAGCCACGAGAGTCAAGGACTCAGTACCAGCGGCCACCCAAGCATTCGGATTGCCGTAAGCCTTGCCATCGATGGTGATGCGGAGCGGGTTGATGTAACCCACAGTGCCAGCTTCGTTCGTGGAGAGCACGATGATCTGAACCGGAACGTCAGTCTGGATACCGCTGGTGTCAACCATCTTCAGACCAGCAACAGTGAACATGTCGCCAGCGACAAGGTTGGTGCCAGAGATCTGGGTGATGGGTTCGAAGCCGATCACGTTATGGTCAGCATCTTCAGCCGGAGTACCGAGCGAGATGGAGCCAGTGTAAGCAGAGCCAGCAGTGGTGATCTGCGGAAGATCCGGAGTTTCGACCCAGCCAGCCGTGGCATACTTACCGATGGAGTTTTCACCGTACAACTTCATGAACTGAGAGTCAGAGGTGATGAACTTGTTGGAAATTGCCTTGTCGGAAATTTCAGCTTCAACATCCGGATCGAGGAAGCCAACGAGTTCGGAGCTGAGAGCGAGCTTGCGGAGCTTTGCAGTGGCCTTGCCGAGCATGCTGTAGTCAGCACCGTCAAGGGCAGCAGAAGTCTTCGGAGCAACAACAGCACCCATGGCCTTGAAGATTTCGTGCTTCACGATCTTCTTTTCTTGGTCACGAGCAAGAGACGTAGCCCACGGGCCAGCAATTTCTTGCTGGAACGATTCGATGTCACCGAGGCGCTGCCACGGGCCGAGTTCGTTCGACACGTTGTCGTTGTCGAGGTAGACCTGGGTTTCGATTTCGGTAATATCAGACGGATCAGCAACGACACCGTTGACAACCTTCGGCTTGCCAGGGATGTAAAGGGTGTAGGAACGTCCAAACTTCTTGCCAGCAAAGTCGCTCTGGCTCATCTTGGACACGGAAGCCTTAGTGAACACACGGGCGTCAGCAACGTTAGCTGCAACGAGCTTCACCTTCTTGTTGTTCGCAAAGGTATTGGTAGGAGTAGTAGCGGAGCCTACTTGGCCATAAAACTGTGCCATAATTCTTTTCTTTCCTTCGCCACGCCATTCATGAAAAAGCGTTAGGAATGCGTGACATGACCCGATATGGGTCGGTTTAACTTGTTTTGATTTGTCCTGTGCGTTCAGAACTGTGTCACGCATGTCTTGGTAGCCCCAAGTTGGCGAAGGAATCGGATTAGCTATGTCCGGCTCTTTCATTCTCTAAAGTAGGGCGTTTTGTTCCGTTTCAAACCATTTTGATGGAATTTATAGAGAAAAGAGGATAAATTCCATGAAATACATCGAAAAATACGACTTGTATATTGACGAAGACCTTGTGGTTTACAAGACCTACACCAACTCCAGTTGCAGAGGAAAAACCTTGCCGACGTGCTATCTAGTACAAATTCCTTGGCAGAAACTAAAGAACGGCTATATGTACCACCGTCACTATGCACACGGAAAGTGTGTGTCAATATATCTGCATCGCTTGCTGGCCGAAGTGTTCATTCCGAATCCAGAAAACAAACCTACGGTCAACCATATCAACCATAAAAGGGATGACAATAGGATTGAGAATCTTGAATGGATGACACAGAAGGAGCAGTTAGCTTTTAGACGCCTAGAAGATACTCCAGAAAGAATCAAAAGACGTGAACAATACTTAAAATGGTATTATAAGAAAAAGGCTGCTTGATGCAGCCCTTTTCTTTTATCGATGCCGTCTCACGAAGTCGATAAGGCTTGCGTCATCATGGTACATGTCCGGAGCAGTCCTTGTAGAACCGCCAGCACCAGGCTTTCCAAGGCTCGGCATCTTCGGAGCAGGAGCTGGAGCTGGCTGGGCACTGCGAGTAGCCAGTTCCCTTGCAAGCTCATGACATTCGATAACGGCATCCATTGGGTTAGCGGCCAGTCTCATGACACGTACAAACGATTCCTTGTTCTGGAGCATTTCGTTAAGCACGGCAGGGCCATTCGGATTGCTGAAGATGTAGTCACGCACGGCTGGGGCTTCATCAAGCACGTCTGCGAGACCATTGGCAACGCCTTTCTGGACACGACTCTCAAACTCGGCATAGCCCTCACCGAACGTCTGCTTGGCATTGGTGTTGAAATACTCAGCCACTTGCTTCTGCTGTTCTGCAGCTTCGGCTTCGGCCTTGTCCTTGGCTTCCTGTTCTGCACGTGCCTTGGCATTGTCTGCGTCAATCTGAGCCATGCGCTTGTCAACGCCACGCTGGGTCAAGTAGTCGATAAATTCATCGTCCGATTCAAAGTCATCACGTTTCTTGACTGGTTCCTCGGCCTTCTTGGATTCAAGCTGTTTCTTCACGTCTTCAATCTGGGTCTGGAACTGCTTCTTGATTTCGTCAATGGAAGACTCGTACTTTGCCTTCTGCTTGGCCAATTGCTTCTGGAAGGCATGCTCAGCTTTTTGCTCCTTGGTTAGCTTGGAAAGGTCTGGCTTGGGCTGTGGTTCAGCTGGCTGTTCCTTGGGCTGCTCCTCGGTAGGTTCTTCCTTGGTCTGTTCTTCTTCCTCGGCTGGCTTCGGTTCTTCCTTGGCCGTGATAGGTTCACCAGGCTTAGACCATTCAGCCGGAGCTTCGTGCGACCATTCCTCGGACTTGTTCTCCACTGGAGTTTCTTCTTGCTGCGGCTTTTCTTCGACAACAGCCTCAGCAGCGGCTGGTGTTTCGTTCTTGATTTCTTCCATTACTGATTCGGCAAAGCTCATGGCTCTCTCCTAGTTTTGATAAATTCTTTCTTTGACTGGTAGCTTGTGTAAAGCATCGGCAAGCTCTTTAGGAACGTTACGGTACTTGCCGTCATTAAACAGTACCATAGGTTTAGCTTCTCTAAAAGCCTTCATGTATTCCTTTTCATTACCAGCATACAGCACGCCGTACTTTGGGTTTAGTGTAACCTCTCTGTTAGCTTGCTGTTCCTTGTACGTAGCCCAACGAAGGTTAGATACAGAATTGTTATGGCGATCACGGTCAATATGATCCACTGTAGGCTTGTTGTCTGGGTTTGGTATAAATGTTTCAGCTACTATCCGATGCACGGTGTAATGCTTAGATTTAATCCCAACCATCAAATACTTACCTACTTGGTAACCTTTAGTCCAGTGACTGTCTTTACTATGCCTTGCATTTGGAACTAATACCTCTCCATTGTCACGTACCATTACACCCAATGTTGGATGCATCTTCTCACTTACTTCTATGTTCATGCGTCATTTCTCCTAGTAGCATCCGACTCTATTTCGTAGGCTACGCCATTAGGATTTCCGTAGAAATCTGTCTGAATAACTGCACCATCAAGCTCTACGTCGCTATGTTGACGTTTAAGAGCATTTGCTTTCATAATTTGGTCTCTAATTGCTGATCGACCGCACTTTTTAAGGTACACCAGTATCTCACGTGGGCGTCTTTCCAGACACACCTTGTTGGAATAGTTTACCACGGCAAGCAATACATCGGATTGGAAATCCACGTCTTGACTGAACGTGCGCCAGAGCTTTCCAGCTCGAACGGCTTCGGCAATGCTCCACTGGCTGATACTGTAAAGCAAATGTCCAAGCATTTCATCGACAGCTGCGTCAATCTGTCCAGCCCTTCGCATGACCAGTGCTTCCTTCAGTGCCTCTGCGTAGTCCTCTCCTAGTTTGTTCTCAAGCATCACCAACTCTCTCTTGGTCTTCCAAGTAAATTACTTCATTTGCAGTTTATCACATGCCTCTTGCGTGCGTGCGTAAAATTCGGCCTCGCTTACCTTGTCCTTGAAATAGTGCTCGTAGACCCAGGCCACGTTGCACACTGGCGGACGCTTGTCATAGATTGTGCAGAGCATGTCATCGCCAAGGAACTTGCATGACCCATCATCCTTCGCATAGTCAGCCATGCTCGGAATGTCCCCGACATGCTGACAGCACTTTCCACACCTTGTACAGACCCAAGCCATGCCTTACCCCATCAGAGACTTGTTGCGGCGAATCCTCGCTTGATTTACAGCATCACGTTTGAACTGCATGGCTGGATCATCGCCTTCGGAACGGTCAAGGCATGCCAACATCAAGGCGTCGGCTGGGTCTGGTGAACGGCCTAGACGGATTTTGATATCGTCCTTAGGCTCGATCAGTAACTTGCCCTGCAGATTCATGACAAAGTGAGTGTTGGTTATCTCTCGCTTAAATTCTGCAACAAGGCCAGGATCAATCCATTCCGATTCCTCATCAACGCACAAGCCAGTCTTGATTAACTTTGCGAGCTTGAAATAACCAAAGGCACGTATATTGGCGTATGTTCTCTGTGCAGCTTCTGTTGGAGCCTTCTCAGCGAAACTTATTTGTCGACAAGGAATATCGAACTTCAGCTGGTCATACACACTCTCTGACCAAGCAAGGTCAATCCTAATGTTGAGCAATCGATGAGCCTTGTTGAACCGTCTAATCCATGTGGCGACATCCAAGGCATTAGCCATGCCGAACTCATGCAGTGCAAGCAATCTATTGCCTTGTATGGCCGCAAACACGTGAGCATCACGCTGGCCAAGGTGTGCCATGTCAAGTCCACCGTATACATTCTGATCAAGAATCGGAGGTCTGTCAATGTGAA
>Ga0310690_10001881_pt1 | contig 36053 bp, 50 predicted proteins | sample AusTroGonzalo_MG_2_FD_207661 | JGI IMG/M metagenome (GOLD analysis project Ga0310690, IMG submission 207661) | Bovine rumen microbial communities from tropical cattle in Woodstock, Queensland, Australia - Gonzalo_04 (v2) (version 2) | ecosystem: Host-associated > Mammals > Digestive system >...
CCACCGACAACCGAAGAGAGCCACAGGGACGCGCGCCCGAAGTAGAAACGGCCAGCATCGCCGCAGTTTCTAAACAAAGGCCATTGACACCAAGGCCCACGACCTTCGGCGTTGTTGACACCGTCATTCGAAGCAGACAAGATCATGCTTCCATACATTTCGATTTCTGACGGGACAAACAACAGGCCGCGTTCGCCCCAAACGTTCCCGTTATCTTCGGTCAATAAGCCGGTTGCACTATAACGCTTCGGCAAATAGACGCGTTGATTGACCATATATCCGCGCAATTCTGACGGGAATAATTGTAAATAACCGCCAGCGCTGGCATCATAGCCCACGGAATGACTGCCGTATGCTGTGCCGGCATTGTTCACGCCGTTCAACACAGCGTAGATCTTGCTGGCCAACCAAGGACAAGGATTAGCTTCTGTCCCGTTGTTGCAGTCGGACTCGTTCCATTGCACGTTTTCTGCCGTATTTCCGGCATATACCGTGATATGGTTCGGCATTGTTGGGTTTTGATCGCCTGTTGATTTGTAGATATTGATGCCGGCAATCACGCATTTACGATTTGTTGCTGACACGCTATTGCCACCAACGCTTCCGGCAGAGCAAGAGGCGTAGAAGTAGTCCCCCGGATATATGCCGGTAAAGTTGCCAGCTTGAATGCGAGCGTGCAACCAAGCAAAGACGGACGCATAGTCAGCGATTTCGCCCGCAAATTTTACGGACAAGTCAACACCTTTGTAGATGCCTTGTGCGACTTGTTCAGCGACTTTTGCTTCGCTTACAATGCCCAAGAGTTTTTTCCAGCGTGTTGATCCATCGCCAATCTTTAAATCCCCCGTGTCGGTTTCATAACCAAATTCGCCGGCAGTCAAAATAGGATTAGCAGATTTCCAACGCGCAGCCGTGTCTTGACGGACTTGTATTTGTCGATATTCAGTTGTCATGTTTTTTCCTTTCTTTTTAGTTGACAAAAATTAAATCTGCCGTCCCACCGTTAAGAGTTCCAGCAAATTCGGTTGTATCAGCCAAGCCGCCATCGAACGTTTCGGCAAAGCTGCTTGTATCTGCGATACCGCCACAGATAATCGTGCCAAGACTACGCAGATAATGAATGAGCGTCATTAGATAGCCGCCCATAGCTCCAAGAGCATTGATGTATGGCGAGGAAGCCGCCACATCTTGAAAACTTTCCGTGTTGTATAGACGTTGAAAGTCGTTTGTCTTTTCAACAACAACGGCCTTGTCAGCTTCGACAACGGCTTCCGCCGTTTCCGCATCTTCTTTCGCGGCAATAGCAGCAAGGGCATTTTCTTCCGCGTTTTGGATGTCCTCGATATTTTCCGCTATCGTTTGCATGTCGTTGACAAATTTGTTTTCAAATTCGGACATAGCGTTTCCGCCATTTATAACGGTTTCAAATTCCGTTTCCGTGTCGCCGCCAGAATAGACTTCGGCAAACTCTGTCGTTGTAGCGTGGCCGCCATGAATATCTATGTTGTATTGTAAGATCGTGTCAGCCATTACATTGACGCCCCCGATGTTCCGAGCGACCGTGTTCACGTTCCCGATATTTTCCCCGATGCTCTTCACATCCTTAATGCTGAGGGCAACCGTGTCCACATGGACTCTGTTTGCGTTGACAGCATTGATGTTGGCTTCGTTGTTATCAACACCAATCACGGCGCTGATATTATCGCCGACAGCCTGCACCCGACCAATGTTTGAAGCAACCGTGTCAACGTTTGTCTGATCGGCTAAGATGGCAGATATGTCGCTCGACATGGCAACAGCAGCGTTGATGTTGTCTTTGTTGGCGGCTACGGCGTTAATGTTTGTCCGGTTCGCATTGACGGCGTTGATATTTGTTTCGTTTCCGGCAACGGCGTTTATGTTGTTTTTATTTCCGGCAACAGCACTTACGTCCGCGATGTTATTCGCTACGGTGTTGATGTTCGTCTTGTTGGAATTGACCGCATTGATGTTTGTTTCATTGCCAGCGACTGCGTTGATGTTTGACTCGTTATTGTCAACCGCAACGACCGAGCTGATGTTTTGGCCAACAGCCTTTACTTTGTCAATATCGTCAGCCACAATCCCGATGTTGGTTTCGTTTGAAGCGACTTTGTTGATGTTCGTTTCGTTTGCGTTCACACCGACAACGGCGGCAATGTTTTCCCCGACATCATTGACATCTGAGATATTGGCGGCAACCGTGTTGATGTTCGTTTTCGCAGCCGCAACCGTATTCACGGACGAAATGTTGGAAGCCACAGTCGAAACAGCCGAAGCATTATTTGCCACAGTTTCCACTTTGTCCACTTTGGCGGCCACAGTTGAAATGTCATCAGCGACAGCGGCCAACGTATCGATATTGTCAACCGAAGCGTAGATCCGAATAATTTGGTTTTTCAATTCATCCGGCGATATTTCGGACGTAATGTCAACCAATACAGCACGATCCAACTTTTCTTTTAATTGCTGGGAAATCATTGTCAGCTTGTCAAAGTTATCTTCCAATGTTTCGGCCGGCATCGAGTTGAAGTCGTTATAGTCGCTTTCCTGCGTGATCGGATAATCACGATAGACAACAATCGTGTAAGAGCTATCCTTAGCATCTGCGACAGTAATCGTCCCGCCCGTTCCGTCAGCGTTCAAAGAAACAGTATAGTCCGTCCCGTATGTTAAAACGGTTTGTGTTTCCCCGTCAGAAATGGCAGCCTTGATCGCCTGTTTCGCATCCGCTTCTGTCGGGTCGTTCGTTAAAACGCCAAACGAAAAGCTATAATTCAGCGAACCCATAACCTGAGGCGCCGTTTTGTTGGTAGTTGTAGGCACAGTCATTTTGTGTTTTCCTTTCGTTGTTGTTAGTATTCTTTAATGGCATCAAGAGCTTCACGGGCAACCGATGTCATCTCTTTCCGCAAGTCCCGCAACTCCTTGCGTTTTTCGCTGGGCGACAAGGTGTCGTCTTTTGAAACGTCATTCATCTCATGAGTGAGATCCTTAATTTCTTTGTTGTAGCCTTTCAGCTCCTCGAAAAGATCTATTTCTTTTTCGTATTTGTCAGCGTATTCATCGGCATCTGACGCGTCCTCGCGCTCTTTCTTTTTGAGGGTGTTATATTTTTCCTCTAACTTTCCGTATTCATCCATGAATTTTTGGACGCTCATAGAGTTATAACCTGTTGGTTCTCTGGCAATAAACCCACGCAAGATCGGCGTTTCACCTACTTCGCGCTCCGGCTTGTCGCCCTTTACGGCGTTTCGAGTAATATCCGACAAATTCAAAAAGTCCTTCATGAGGCCTGCGCCAAGAGTTGTGATGGTATGCTCAATCTTTATTGGCGACCACCCTAATTTTCCAAGCTCTTTTGCTAGTTCGCTTGTGCGATCCGTAAATTGCTCCTCAGGATCTACATCAACAAGGTATGACGGGACAATATCTTGACCTGTATAGAAGTTCTTGTTAAGTTCAAGCTCCATCCAAATCTTAACGGCTGGCGGGATAATGCTCGAAAAGTCGCCTATAACATTCACGTTGTCAAACACATTCTTTGCCTGATTAACCCAGTCAATATCTTTGTCTGTTGTAATACCCTCGACCATTGCCTGAGGAAGCGTAGCAAATAGCGCGCCATAAGCAAACGGTTTTGGTATTGTAATCCATTTTCCATTTACCTTTATGTTCCAAAATAGGTTTTTCTGCCATGTTGGAATTTCGGCATACTCTTCTTTTTCGTCATCGGGGGCTAACGTTGTATAGTAGTAGGCGAGCGCCATACTAGGAAGCGTCAGCTCGGCAATGGCTTTCAGACTCATTTCTATCGGATGTTTCTTAAACTTTTCGGTCATCGAAACAAGGCCTTGAATGTTTGCATTGAAGAATGGGACAAACTGATTGACTTTCTTTGCCATGGATCCACCACGAGCAAAATCAATCGTAGAGTCGCGTGACATAAAGGCGGCATCTTTTTCGGACAAGCCTTTCTTCATCGCTTTTTCATAAACCCCAACGCGAGTCCCTTCTTCAAATAGACCACCTAATTTTTCAACATAATAGAATGGGTTTAGATGTTTGAATTTAAACCCGCTTTCAAAAAGTTCTTTGTATGGATTGAGTTTTGAGTTTTCGTTGATCTGCATAAAACTGTCAAAACTTCCGCCGTTGCGCTTCCAATCCTTATATGTTTCGCTGTTCAATAGGACATGTCCAGCGCCGCGCAATGTATCGACAACCGGAATAAAGCCAACAGGCGTCTGCATTGAAGCCGTTATTGTATCTCGTAGCGGGTTTCTAATCAAGGCGAATGTAATGTTTGCCTGAGTGGCACCCCAACGTAAAAGTTTAGCCGGCAACGTCGTGAATACTTTTAACACAGACGGTATTTTTACCGCTTCGACACCGTTTAGCGCTTTATACATATCTTGATGGACGCGTATGAATTTTTTGACACCGTTTTCATAATACCCAATAACACCTTTGTCGTTTTCCATTTGCTTGTTAAATTCTTCAAAGCCAACGTCCAAAGTCCGATGAATGTCTTTCAGCCACTCGTGCTTGCTCTCAGATATAAATTTATCAAGCAGAGCCTTAGCATTTGGCGCATGCTCTTTCAGAAGTTCAGGCGCATTGATATAGGCATCATACAAATTCGCGATCAATTCGGGATGCGAATAGATGTATTTTTTGTATTTGTCCGTTGTATCTTTGATTGTCCGCTTAAATCTTCCGTTTTCCTCTGTCAAAATTGCGCCTATGCGTTCATCGGCCAAGTCCATAAGTTCTTCTTCGATCTTTTCGTTTTGAAGAATATAGGCACCAAGGCCGAGATTTTTATCAAGCATGTGGCCAAATTCATGAGCAAGCGCAGCGTCAGACCCGATTTTTTCCTTGATCTTGTTTTCAAGAGGGATATAGACACCAAACGCATTGTCTTTCGTCAAGCGTTTATCCGTGCGTTCATACGTCCCACCAAGTTTTTTGATGCCCGCTTTTAACAAATCACGAAGGCCTTTGTCATAGCTGGCCTTCGGCGTATCGACATTTTTAACCAAATCAGGATGTGTCTTGCGCAGTTTAGCAACGCTTTGCACAATAGCGTTTTTATGAGCGTTCGTGATAATGCTTGCCGTGTTATTGACAATCGAAGCAAACGGGTTGCGAATATCAAGATCGCTTCCTTTGATCTTCTTTATTGTCGGCCGAGCCTTCAACAAACCTTTGCCCTTAGCGTTTCTTACAACGGCCTCAGGTTGCGGGATTTTTTCTTGCTCCAATACGCGATAGAAAGGAACATAATGTGGATTTTTTTCTATCATCGCATCATACGATTTTTGACTCATAAGCCCGCTTTCGACCAATAAATGCGATATGCGTTTTTGATAATCGTAGATGCGTTCTGCATATTGTTCAAACCGGATAATGTTGTCGCCGTATTTTCTTCTCAGGCCTTCATACATTTCCATAATGCTGTTCATTTGCTCTTCTGACACATGGACGTCAGCACGATTTACAAGATCAGCATAACGCTGGGCTATCATATATCCGCCAAGATCCTCTTCAAGGGTTCTTTGATTGACGCCAAATTCTTTTTTGAAATCTTTTATAATTGGCATCAGCCCTTCGCCGGTTTTCTTTCCGTTCATATCTTCTGTGTAGTCAGAAATTGCGATGGCAATTTTCCCGCCAACACCAGCATACAAACGAGCATCCTTGTAAATGCTATCACTCAGTTCACGAAGTGGCTCCAAATAGTCCGTCCATTGTGATTTTACCGCTTGCCCTTTTGGAGCTTTGCGATCCCAAAATGGATTTGCGTAATTATTTTGTTGCTCGGCCAGCTGTTGAAGATCTGTCGGGATCCTGTTCATAGCGTCCGCCTTTTCTACATTTTGAGGCGTATATTCCGGCAAATAGTTCATTACAGATGTCGCCGCATGGATGTTTGGATCGTTCGGATTAAACGCTTCGCTATCAACCGCTTTGATTTGGAATTTGTCAAAGACGACATAGACATTGTGTTCTATATCGCTTTCCCTGTCCGTTAATCCAGTTCCTTTTTGTTTGTATGTTATACCGTCATAATCCTTTAATAAGAATTTGTTTAAGGCTCTTTTCCCAGCAATCGAGCTGTTTGTATCTGTCAAGATTGAATAAACATCCCCGCGAGTTAAAACGCCGGCAGGGTTGTCCTTCCAGTCGTTGTCATTTTTGACAAGCCAGTCTTTTATTTTTTGCAGATCTGTTCTGTTCACATAATCTGGGTTGATTGAGTTCTCGTCTAAATCGATGCCTTCTGGGTATGGAGTATTCGGATCAACGCCGTCAGTTATGCGCTTCCAATGAAAGCTGTAATTTTTATCATTTTTGACGAGCTTGTGAAGATCTGATATTTCTTCGTCCGTAATCTTTTCTTCCAAGTCATAAGGGCGTTCCATTTTAACATAGACCTCTAATACGTTAGAGTCTGCTGTTTCTTTCCCCAATACGCCGCCTTTATAAATCTCGCCGATTTCTTTACTGTCTGTCGCATAAAATGCCTGACCAAACAAACTGTATGGGCTGGATTTTTCAGGGTCAAAAATATCCCAATTCGTTGACCGGCCATGATAAAGCGGCTTCGGATTTCCGTTTTTATCTACGACCTTGCTGTCCCCAAACCAAATTTTCAACCTGTCCGTTTCCGGCTCTACAAGATCCCCGTTTGCTTTTGCGTTTATTTTTTCGCGATAGAAAGCCATTAACCGAGGATTTGTATAAAACTTGTCAAGCGCTTCTTTTTCAAAGTTGAGTTTGTCAACCTCTTTGCCGATGTTTTCTGGTGTAGCCTCGAATTTAAGCCCCATTTCCTGTGCGGCCTGTGGGTTCCGTAAAGCGCCTCTTACTGCCGATATTTTGGCATCAATGGCCGCTTTATCTTTTGCGACTAATTTTGCGATTGCTTCCGCTTCTTTGATATTGCTATCGTCAAACCCAAATAGATCTTTCCCTTCTTGTTGGACTGGTTGTTTTGTGTTCAGTATTGAAACATAGGCCTTTAACTCATCGGGACTCATCTTTTTTGCCGCTTTGATGCCGGCAGCCTGAGCCGCTTCGTTTAATGGCGCACCGCTTGCGATAGCTGCCGCCTTGCTGTCTGTGATTTTTCCATCCAAGAAAAGCGCAGTTAGTCCATCGCTACCGTTCTTCGCGATGTCATAAGACATTTTCCCAAGGCTACGAGCTGTCAACCCTCTGTCATTTATTTCATCGTCAAGTATATCGCTTTCTTTAAAGAAGCGGACATAATCCTTGACCGTTCCTTTTCCATCTTTGATGTTTTGTTCTACATCAAACAAGTGGGCTTGTTCAGCTGTAAATCCTTCGCTTTCCTTAATAATCTGAGAAGGTATGGTGGCCTCGCCGTTTCTTTGGGCTAGATCTAAACGATGCCGCCCAGTAATAACCTCTAAGTCCCCGTTAGCTCTTTCCCAAAGGACGATCGGAGCAGTCCCTAGACGATCATATTTTCCTTGTAATTGCTCGCCAGCGACAACGCCTTTTTCGTTGGCACCTTCTTTGAAGTTAGGGATTTCTTTTGATAGCTTGATCTTTTCAAGAGGCACTTCTTGCGTTTCAATTATCTTTTGGTTCCCGATGCCGATTTTGTTGGCCATGTCCTCTTTCTGCGTTTCGCTCATTCCGTCAAGAGTTTGACGAGCTTGCGCGTCAGAAAATCCACGAGCCACAAGGCCGTTATATGCACGGACAGAAGCGTGCGACATTGCTCCCATAATCGAAAACGCTCCTGCTTCTGCGAGTAATTGCTCTTTATCAGGAAAGATCGCATCCAAGTATTTATCGACAGTTGATTTGTCGCTGTCATCAAGCCCTAAGGACACCCTTAAAACATCGCCAAGTCTTTCTTCGCCCATTTCGCCGAGAACACCGTTAAAATATATTTTATCAGAAAGCATCCTTGATATACTGGCGTCAGGGTTCAGCTTCTTTATGCTGCGCATCAATCCATCTTTTACTTTTACAGGGACAAGCCTGTTTAAGTTTGCAGACAATGGGGATGCCACTTTCCTGACTGGGCTAAATAATTTTCCAGCTCCTACCATGATTGTTTCGCCGCTCATTTCTGAGGCAACTTCGACCCATGTATCGCCGAAAGCCTTTAAAGCTGTTGTTGCCGGCATTTCATCGGCATCTTTCAGCATAAGCTCGCCCTTGTCTGTCATTTCTATCGTTCCGGCAATTCTGCGGTCTAAGAAGTTTTTTGCAGTCATCTGTGGCATGGCCAAAGACATTGCCGTTGCCTTTGCAGTTCCTTTTGACAACTTTTTAATGGCTTTTTTTGCGACCACCTTTGCTCCAACTTTAACGGCCTGCGTTGTCCCAATCTGTGTTGCTTTCGGAGCAGCACCAAACCCAAGTGTAAAATATGCGCCAACCATTTCGCCAACAAATCCGGGGGCTGAGTGCAGTATATTTCCCATTTTCCCCATGAATGTTGTCCCGCGCATCTGAGCGGCCATGTCCCTTTTTACCATGTCTTTCACATAGTTTATGGCTGCCGGATCGCCGTCCTTTGCTTTATTGACCATTCTTAAATCAGCACCGGCTTCGCCAATATCTTCGCCAGTCCCTACGTATGGGATCATGTGATGCCAGCCTTTGCCGCGCAACGCTTCGACAAATCCCATCGGTTCTTGCTTTTCAATTTCTCTGAGTTCATCATCGGTAAATAGCTGACCGATCATTTTCTTTTCATCGTCAGAAAAGCCATAATCATCTGTCGCATATTTTTCAGCAAGTTTTGATGGAGTAGGAAGTTCCTCGTTTTCCTTTCCAGCAAACAGATCCTTTGGTTCGCTAGAAGGTTGTTGTGCAACGGGTTCCATACCAAACTTTTGATATAAGTCAATAGGCATATTATTGTCCCCTTATTTTTGCTAATACTTCTTCGACACTTACGCCGTATTTTTGTGCGGTAAAAACAACATCCTCTTTCGTGATGCCGTTTTCTGTTAAAAAGTTTTCATCAGCTTCAAAGTTATACGTAGCGTTTGACAATGCCATATTTGTTTCCGCTTCCGTCTTTTGACGCTGTTCGCTTGTGATCTCTTGTATGAGTCCCTTTCTTTGGGCGTCTGTCATTTCAGGATTATACCTTTCCATAAAGTCATCAAGAGCCGCCTTTCTTTTTGAAGATGGCAAGAAGTAGCTAAACTCCTCTTTTGCCTGCGCTACATTTGGCACATTTGACAATGCGTATGATGTTGCTTTGTTTTGGATTTCCTGACGTTTGCTTTCCGGCAATTCTTTCCATGCTTTGCCTTCTGGGTTTTCCTTTTCAAGCAGATCTTGCATGGCTTCAAAGTATAAGTTATGAGTTCCGGCCATGATCTTTTTGTTGTCAATTCCCTGAGCGCCTAACTTATTGTCAATTTGCACAAGCCCTTCCGCGTAAGGGTTGCCGGCCACGGCGTTCTTATTGCCTTCGGAAGCCAGCTTTTTCGTTTCATACAATTCAGCGCCTATGATTTTATTCAAATATAAAGAGGCCTTTTCTTTTGTCGTATTGCCATTGAGCAATAAAGAATATGTCTGTTCACGCAATTTTAGAAGATCATTGATGCTCTTGTCCTTTTGCAGCTTGTATTTGCTTCCGCTTTCTTTAATTGTGTTCTTTATTGCTTCATCAAGTTCAAGCTGGGCAGTTATTGAGTCGGCAGCTGCCTTCGCGTTTTTGAAGGTGGCTGTATCATATCCGGCGAGTTTCATAAGGGCTGTTTTTTCGGCGTCAGAAATAACATCATTGTTTTGTATTTCGTCCAAAGAAAGCCCTTCTTCCATGAATTTATTGTAAAGGCGGTTTCCTTCCGTCCCTTTTTCAACAAGATCAGATATGCCTTTATACCATTTGTGATTTTCTATTTGGTTTATTGCCGCCTTGCTGACCTTGAATTTTTGGTCGTCTGATAGCTCATATTTGCTGATGTTGGCCAAAGTTCCTTCGGGATCCTTCAATAAGTCGCTTGATGCTCTGTCAAAGTCCCAGTCGTTTATTTTGGCCTTCATTTTTGCCATTTGATCTCTTGTAAAGAAGGGGCTGGCAAGTTCTAGGTCATTCAAATAATTGTTTTTAAACGCTGGGTTCCCTGTCGCAATATATGATTTTTTGTTCTGTTCATACGAAATTGTTTCGTTTGCACGCGCTAAATCGCCCGTTTTGTTCCTAAAAATTGACGAGATCTGTTTTGCGTTGGCATCAACCATCAACGAATACTCGCGGCGAAACCGCTCGGCGTTTGCTTTGTTTGTAAAGCCAGAAGCAACATCATCAATCAGCTTACTGTTTTCTTTAAGGAAATCGGCCTCTGCCTGTTGAAGGTGTTGCGGCGTGTTGTAATCATTAAACGCCTGAGCCTTCTGAGCAATAGCGTTCAGCCCGTTTGATAATTTCCCTTTTCCATCAAGTGTTTCGGCGTCATTTTGTATGCTCTGCCACTTTACGGCCAGATCCTGTCCGAGTTGGGCAATTTTTTTCACTTCGCCCCACATAGGATTTTCAATGGGAGCGATTGGCTGGGTTGTTGATATGTTTCCTTGACTATGATAAACCGGTAATCTTGCCATTTTTTGACTCCTCTATTTACTTTTTGGATCCTGTTGTGCCTGTTGCATTTGCACCTTTGTTGTCGCCACTTCCCCAATAATACTGATAAGTTGCATAGCTCGACAGGGCATTTGTAGCCGCACCGGTCAGACCGCTGATAAGCGCATACTTTCCAGCAATCTTTGACGCTTTTTGGTTGTATGCCGCGTTGACTTGGTTCATGCTGATATTGTATTTTTGCCGGCTTTCTTCGAGGCCGAGTTCCATAATGCTTTGGCTTAAACTATCGGCAACAGATCCCGACAATTTGACACCGCTTGCCGCCGCTTTGGCCGTCAATGATCCGGTCAGTTGTTGGCGTTTTGCTTCGTATTGTTCAGTCAATATCTTCTTTTCTTGTTCAAGCTGAGCAATTTGAAGTCCGTATTGCCGCGCTTGTATCTTTGCGTTCGATCTTGCTTGGATGGCTTGCCCAATACTGGACGCCGCCTGCATCCCCGCAGAAACCGCAAATAATGCTCCTGCACCCATTCTTTACCTCACTTGTCAATTTCATTGATAATTGGCGCGATGGCCAGCACGTTCATCGGTAGTGGCTGGGATTGTTCAACCGTGACAGTTGCGTCCCATACCCACCCCTGATTAAATTTGATGTTCGGCAAAATGCCGGTAAATAACTTTTCAGGCGTTCCGAGTTGCGTGGCTGGATTTCTGTAAGTTATCTGTTGAAGGTTGTCCAAACTTCCGCCAACGCGACAACCGGACGTATTCCAAACACGCATTGAAAGCTCGTTGACCCGCTTTCTTTTGCCGACTGCCGTCCCCGTTTCGCTTCCTGCTTCTAACGGCATCAGCTTGAAATAAGATTGATAGCCCAACCCGACAATGATATAGAAGGCATCCCGTTCCAATAACACGGTTCCACTTTCGACTTTTGCCGGTGTTTGGACGGCTCCGTCTGCTAGGATTTGGACATCTTCGCCTTCAAGATGTGTCAGGCCTGACAGGGATTTGACGCTTACGCCCCATTTCCCGCCAGCGTATGAAGTCGCGCCAAATTCTTTTCTGACCTTCGCGCTGACGACTGTGTCTGATGTATAGCCCGTAATAGTTGCTTCGCCTAAAATGTTCAGGTTGTCATCAACAACACGGATGCGGCGGCCAACCATAACGGCCGAAAAAGCGCTTGACGATGCCGTGATCGTGATGTTCCCAGTTTTGGCCGACAATGTCAATGAGATGCCTTCCGTATTATCAAAGGCGTCATAGCTCAGGCCGTCCCTGACATACCAGCATTTCGATTGAATGTCCGGCGTGATCAGGTTTTGGATGCGTTCAATGTGGCGCACCGTTTGCCCGTTTATCGTTCTGCGGACAATCATATACACTTCGTCATAAAGTCCGTTATAAGAAGGGATTGTTTCAACGCTTTCAACGGCTGCGTTTGGATATTCCAACAAAGCCCATGCCTGCACCTGCTGATTTGTTTCAAGAGTCAGCACGGCAACTTGACCGTCCTCGCGCAAGCACCATAAAATGCTGTCAGGGTTCTTTTGATAAGCAACCTCGATAAGCGGGCTTTCAAGCAAATGTTCCGAATACAGGCTTATGTCAATCGCCTTGTATGCGTCCAAATAATAGTCATAGGTAAATTGACGGATTTTCTTGCCGGTTCTTTGGATAAAGTGGATCATACTGTCAACGGCAACCGGTTGTATATCTTCCGATCCCCAGTTAGATCTTGCCCGTGCCGATACGTCTGTCGGCGTAATACCTGCGTCATCCGTCCCTTTGACAACAAATTCGTTTCCGTAAGTTCCAACAAGCAGGAAGTTCTGGCCGGTAATCCAGCGAATGTCCGAGCCATCCCCGCAAGCGTTCGTGGCCAATTCGATATTGATTGCACCGCTGTCCTCGTTGTTCAATGCGGGCGTAAAGTCCTCGTATGCGTAAGGTTGCGACCCGTAAATGTTTCGGGGGCTGTTCGGCGTCCTGCCATAATAAAGTCGTCCATCCATTAAACCGATTGCAGAAGGCCAGCCCCTGTGTTTGCTCCATGCACCTTCGCCCCAAAGTTTCGTTGCGGACGCTGTGGACAGTTTCCATTCTACTGACGCCGTCACATGTGTCGAGTCTGTATAAGCGGTAATCTTGAAAAATCCTTGCTTTTCAACGTTATCAACAGTTGTCTTTTCGCCGATCCACCAATACGAGCCGACATGGTTCGCGTTGAATATAGGCGCGGATGCCGTGACGGTAATCGTCCCCGTTGTTCCGCTTGCCATAAGTGTCGTGTCTGTTATGTTCTCGTCCAAGAAGGGCGTGCATTTGAAGGTCGTCTTTTTCAATTCCCAGTTGTTCGAAGCGTGCCGTATGAGTTCCAAAGGCTCGTTTGTATTTCCGGCATCATCCTTATAGACAATCTTGATCACGTCATCCAACTGGACATATTTGATCGTTCTTAATTGGGCTTCCGTGAATGTGTTTGAAACTTCGTATATTTGATTGTTGCCATCTACGACATAGCCGCCATTATTGAAAAATCGGAAATACCCAGCGCCACATTCGATAATGTAAGAGTCCTGAGCAGAAAACACAAACCTTAAAAGACGGGCTTTGCCGTTGTTCTTTGTGCTTGTGATATATTCTGATCCGGCCATACGGGAAACGACACCGTAAGGGCGCACCCAACAGTTCCGGCATTTATCAAGACATGCGGTATATGGCTCGACATCAACGCGCCCAAACATAAGAGGCGATACTTCGCCGCGCGTAAATGTAGGATATACGGGACTAACTCTTGCCATTTAGACCCCCCTTAATGAATTGACCCACAGATCGTCTTTGATTTTATCTGGCGCCTGTTCTTTGGCATTCTTTGATTTGGCAATAGGCAAAAAGTGGCTTTCGTATAATTGGATCAGCTCGGCCTGTTTTGAAGCAACGTTTGTCAGGTCGAAGCACATATCATGAGCCAGCCTATAAGAAAAGGCGTCAATGAAAGACGGGGAATATAGATCGGTATTCGTGCATAAATAGGTGTAAAGAATACCGACAGATTTTGAATTGCTTTTAACATATTGCCCTTCGATTTTTAAATCGTCCACGTTTGAGTCGAAAATACGGACACAATCAGCCGGCTTTTGGAAATAGTTGCCGCCGCCCCATTCGGGCGTTGTTGTGATCATGTTCAGGTTTGCGCGTTTCAGGGCAAAGTTCCAAGGACACTCGGCGAGAATACTCCGAAGGCTACCATCATACATGTTGTTCGCTGACTTTGCTTCTTCTGTGTTATCTGACAGGTTGACAATTTTATTTGCCCCCAACAAAGCAAGGGCGCGATTGACGATAGATACTTTACTCATTTTTTGTCCTCTTCATAAAAAAATAGGGGCGAGATTGCTCCCGCCCCGTTTGGGATTAAAGGGCGTAGAAACACACCGCTTTAATTGTTCCAGTTGCAGCACCGCCCAAGTTTTTGGCTTGAATGACGTTATCGCCGGTATTTGTTCCGATGCGATAGCCGAAACCATCAGCCAAAGACATACGAGCAGCACCGGCAGATGTAGCCGTGTCAGCTCCGTCAATGTAGCGATCAACATCATTGCTATCGCCAACATCGAGGGATGTGCCAGTTCCTAAATCGTCAAAAGCAACGATTAAGTCCATGACAACAGCGCCTTTGGGCAATACGAATAAGTTGATTATATCGTTTGCGGACAAAGCGCTTGCTTCGTATGTGGTTGAGATGACTTTGATTGCGGCGCTAGCGATGCCAGCGTCCAAAGACATTTTACCAGATGCCTGAGCAGCGTAAGTAGTAGAATTTACAGTAGCCATAGTTTAACTCCTTTCATCATTAAACAGTGACAGATTGGTCGCAGAGAACTTTGACCACTTTTGCTTCTTCCAAACGGCCTGCACCGCAAGAGATTTCATAATAAACCTGCTTGCTGTAAGACAAGTCTGAGCGTTCTTCGATACGCAAGAATAAATCCTCTAACATACCAAAGCAGACGCCTGTTTTGTGGAAAGCAAAGCAATCCGCAATGTTGGAAGCAACATTCACAATACCATCAGGCAACCAGACGAATTTGAAGCCCATGAAGGTATCAATATCGCCAGAAACCAAAGCGCGGACGTTGTTATAGTCAGCGGATGTGGTTTGTGTCACGCCTAATAATTGTTCTTTTTCTGTTGCGCTAGCAACAAAAGTCCGGTCGCCAGCAGGGACGCCAGCGGCGTCTAACAACTTCGCAGCACGGCGAATTTTGCCGACTGTTAAGCCGCTGCTTGATCCGCCAAAGTTGGCGGCAATGGACTGACCAGCAGGGAAAGAAACGGCGGTTCCGCCTGTTTCGCCACGATAAGCGACACCACCCAAAGCGGCGTAAATCACTTTATCGATTTGGATGCCAACTGCGGATTGGATGCAGATGGAAGCCATAGAAGTTGGATCAGCCAAAGTTTGCAACTGCAAAGACCGATCTAACACACGGGCGTCATTGTATGTAGCAATGTCGATACGTGTCCGAGATAAATTCGGGTCGTTTTGAGGTGTTGCAGCGTTGGCGCTGGTTTTTGCGGACATTGACCAAGTTCCGATTTGATCTTGGTAGAAGGTTTTTCCGGTAATACCTTCTGATTTCACGAACACTCTGTCGTGCAACATGGAGCGTTCTTGGCGTGCCAGAGGCAGAATTATTGCAGAATAAGCCTGTGTTCTGACATCATACTGAGTAGTATTTGCCATGATAATTTTTCCTTTCAATTTGGCATTAAAAAAATCCGCTAGGGTCATTCCTAAACGGACAGCTAGGTTCGCCTTGTCCGATCAAGTCGGGGGCATTTTTAATAAAAGGGGGCTTTTAACGGCTTATCCCATCATCTGCATTAACGCCGCAACATAAGAAACACGCTCTTTCCGTTCCTGTTCAGAAACAAAAGATTGATTGTGTTCCTTACACCACGCCATGTCATTACGTTTGTTTTTGACTCCGGCGAAGTATGCGTCATTTGGGTCTGTCATAATTCGTTCAAACTCTGCTTTGGCTTCGGCAGGGGTTTTGGTAAAACCAGAAACTTGTCCTTCCATGCCGCCGAGAGTTCCTTCCGAAACAGACTCGCCCATTCGTGCAAGAAACTTTATAAAGCGGGTGTCGTTCCCAATTTTTGACAAGAAGTAATCAAAATCTTCTTTTGAGTCCGACATCTTTTCAAGAACTTTGGCGGCCGTTTCCATCTTTTGTTCGTAGGCCACGCCCCATTCTTGCTTTAAATCCTTTTCACATTGTAGCTGAGCAGCTTGTTCTTTTTCAGCTTTGGCCGCTTCAACCCGTTCAAATTCCCCTAAATGTGCTTCCAGTAGCTTCTGGGCGACACCTTGCGGGATATGATTTGCTTTCATCAACGCCTTAAATTCTTCGAGGTTCGTTCCATCCGGCGCTTTTAAATCATATCCATCTGCTTTTTCAGGGATATTGAAGGCCTTATCATACATTCCCCACGCAACAGCATCGTTTTCGTCTTTGGGAATGGCGACCTTACTTTGTCCCATTAAAGATTGAAGCTCTAAATAACTCTTTGATAATTTGTTCACGTCCCCGCCAAACTTTGAAATTGACGGATTATCCTTAAATTCGGCAGACAAGGCGCTTGTAAAATCAAATCCGCCTGTCGTTCCTACGGTTTCCCCAACAGTTGGCTGAGCGTTCCCCGTTGTGTCGGGCGCGACAGTTGTCATTTGTTCGGTCATTATTTTAACATCCTTTCGTAATGTTGAGCGATTTGCTCCGGCAAAAGGTCATCGCGCATGATTGTTTTTATGGTTAAAATCACATCCCGTTTGCCGCCGGCATATGAAATCTCGTTTGGGTTGGCAGACAATACGGCCGTGTTATACCCGCAAAAATGTTCCAAAAATTCCATAAAAAGCGGATATTTGCTGGCGACATCCTTAAATACAACCCGCAAATCAGCGATACATTCCTTACTTTTCAGATTGACTTTCTCTTGCATTCTTATCCCCTTGTGCTGCATCCTTGTATGTTTGGGCGATAGATTGTGCGGCGATCATTTCTTCGTTTTGAGCCTGAGCCTCAGCCCGTGCTTCACGCACCGCGCGCACTTCATCGTCCGAGTTCAGCAAGTCAGTTGAAACACCGGTAATGTTAAAGACCTGTTCAACCGCTTTGTCCCCGTTGATTTTATCCAATACTTCGGGCTTGAATTGTGAAATCTGGCCGGCAATGGACAGGGCGTTCACAATGTTATTGACTTCGGATTGACGTTGCGACTGCACCAAACGGCCGACAAACTTGACTTCAAAGTTCGGGTTCTGCATCATAACATCCGGCATGCGGGGCAATCTGTTTTCTTCGTATAACGTGACGACAACCTTTTCAACAAGCGGTTGTAATACATCGTTCATCATACGACCGACTGCGGGGCCGAGGACTGTCATTTTTTCCGATATACGTTCCATGACTTCCGGCACGGTCATCTGTTTTGTCAGTTCGCTAAACGCCAAGAAGGTGTCATAAAACATAATCCCGCGGATCTGTTCTTGATAATAACGCAACTGTTCAATGCCAATCTGAGGATTGCCGAAGTTCCCGATAGGAAAGATCTCGTCTTTCGGGCTTAAACTCCCGCGTTCATAGTAATTGATGGCGCGGGGATTGAAGTTAGGCGTTCCCAAAAAGGCGTTATCCGGCAAGGCAATAGGCGGATCTGCTTGCTTCATGGCTGCACGGAGCATTGTGTCGTTCATAGTGTTGACCATGCGCACATAAGGGAGTGCTTTCATGGCCGGCGAATACCCATAAACAACGTGAGGCCGTTTATAGAAACGATGCGCCACGCAAGGCATTGACCAAAATCCGCTTTCCATCATGATCTGTTTTGTCTTTTCGTCAACCCAGACCATGCGGATCGGCATATTCTTTTTATCAATCTTGTTGGGGTCGCGTTCCATCCGCTTGCCAAAATAGCAAATGAATTTGAATTTTTTATCCTCGTTCCGTCCGGCAGCATAGGTGTCTTTGATTTCCTGCGAGCATTTATCCCCGAAACGGGACAAGGCCTGTTCTGCCGTATATTCAAATTCAATGTAAAATTCGTTTGGACGTTCGCGGGCATCCTCTGTCAAGTATAGCTTCTTGATTGGGATAGTATAGAAGCGGACGCCATCGTTCTCGTCTTTTTCCGTAAAGAGTGAAGCCGTCCCATAGACGCATGACTCTTTATAGAAGATTGGCATTTCATTGTAGAAGTTCGAGCGGGAAAGCGTCAACAATACTTCATCGCTGACGTCATTCATCCAGCGCTTGACTTCATCGTCCTCGCGCAAAGCACGATCCGAATGTTCCAAGAATAGCCATTTCGAGCTTTCAGGTGTCAAATATGCACAAAGACCGGCAGCCAAAACATCTGCGCAATCGATAGAAGTAGAGTCAAGAAGGGCGTGGAGTTCAGCGCCTTTGTTTCTTTCTTCCGTTATATTCGACCCTTCAACAAAGAAAAAGTTGTGTAGTTTCTGGTATAACGTGTCAAAGTCAGACCGTGAGCTTTTAAGCTGTGTATAGTTTTTGATAATCTTTTCTGCTGATAAATCCATATCATGCTCCTCTTAACTTTGGCCGAGCCGTTTCCTGCTCTTGCTGTTCCTTAGCGAGGCGTGTTTGCTTCCAAAGGTCAACGTATGGCTTGTCCTTGTTTTCTTCGGCAAGCCGTTGATGTTCTTCGTTGGCAAGGCGTTCTTGTTCGGTCAATTCTTCCATTTAGACCCCCAGCGTTGTAAATCCGCCCAGTAATGTCTTTTTGCGTTCGTCAATTCCGGCACGGCGTTTTAAGAAAGAGCCAAGAAGCCCACCGCCGCCATAGTATTTTGCCAGTTGCGATCCGATTGAAATATCTGTATAGTCCGAATTTCTATTTTCTTCGGCAAGTGTATTGTGTTCTTTGTCATCTGCTGTATAGGCAACATATTGACCATCGACCATGCGACCAAGGCCAGCAGCAATGTTTTGAGCTTGAATTTGCGCCGCACTCATTCCGCCGCCACTTCCGCCACCAATACCAGTTGTCTTTTTAACGATCTTTTTTAAACTCTTTCCGAAACCCATTTTAACCCCCTAACAACGTTTTCTTTCTGACATTTTGTGAAACGTTTGAAGCAAATTCGCCCAATGTGGATGAATAATTTGTTTCTGATTTGTTGGCAAATGCAGATCTGCGTGCGGCGTTTGCTTTCGCTTTTTCCGCTGCGGCTGCATTTTCTTGCTCTTTGATCAATGCCTGAGCTTGTGCTTCCTGTTGTTTGGCAGCCTTCCGCATGGCCGTTGAGCCTGTGATTGCGCCACCTACTTTTTCTGCTGCGTCCTCGACATAAGTTGTCGCAAGCAAAGATGCGCCACCCGTGAATGGAGCGGCCGCAACCGACACAACGTTTCTTGTCGTTTTACTTCCCATATTTAAAGTTCCTTTCGCATAGTGGCGACTTTATAACCGTTTCGTTCCAAATACATGAAAAGCCTGTCGCCTAGATGGCTTCCCTGTATGATCGTTTTAATTTCAAAAGCCCGTGCTATTTCTTCAATTTTCCGTTGAAGTCTTATCAGGTTTCTGATGTTCCGGTGTTCCGGTTTGATATAGAAGGACACAACACATAGTTCTTTGTTGCCCCACATATCAAAATCTGGTTCCAAAACCGCATACATGACCGGATCATTTACAAATATCATCCAGTCCTTCATGCGCATAAAATAGTTGATGCTTGCTTCGTTCCTGTCTGACAGGCCAAATTCAGCATTGACAATTTCAACCCATCCCTTGATTGTTTCAAGGGTCATTTCCTTGCCCATAATGACGTCCATCAATACCCCGCAATCGCAAATAGGCTTTGATTATTGCCTTTGTCCATCCTTTCGCGCCGGATGCTTTCTGCATACCCGACACGCCTATTGACTGGCGGACGTGCCACCTGTTCTGTCATGGCCAACGCGTCCACTATATCAATGTATTCGCTCTTGATTGCGTCTTTTGTGACGCCGGCAAGTTCAGCTTTAAACTCTGGCAACCATGACGCCTCATCTGGGAAATAGATTGTGTGCGCCTTGAAGTGCGGTTGTAAGAGCTTAATCCGTTCAAGTTTGCTTCCTTGCTTTGCGTGTTCAAGTGGGACAACATTAAAAAAGACGTTCCGTTTCTTCATTTCCTGAGTCAGAAACGGCTTCATAACCTGTTCCCACCATCCTTTTTCTATGTAATAATCGCGCAAGCGGTATTTCACGACCATGTCGAAAATGTAGTCAATGATCTGCGCACTATCCCACCGGCCATACTTACAATCAAGAATAAACCAGTTGTTATCCGTGTCAATGCCGGTAAGCACCATTGCCCGATAGCAACTCTCAGGATTTGTGCTTGACGCAGGGTCAAGACAACAAAACAAATTGCACCGGCTTATCAGATCCTCACGGCGTGCTGGCGAATAATACCGGTAGTCATCCTCTTGAAATATCCGGTTTTCATCAGCAACCGCTTGACACATTTTTTCGGCCATCCATATATCGAGTTTGCCGAGCCGCGTATAATCGGCCTTTTCCTTTTCAATGTCGGCAAGCGTTTCCTTTTCTGGCCAAGTGGGCTTTCCGTCAATTATAACGGGTATTCTTATCGCATCAAAGCCCAAGAATGATGCGTTTTGTATGCAGCGTTCAATGACGCATTTTTCCCCTAGATTGTTCCCGATCATAAAAATACGGGACGATTTGCCCAAGAAAACAATATCAGACAAAAACCAATCCCAATCGGCCGCCAAGATTGTTTCCGACCGGCTGTCGTCTTTGTCTTGAATATCGTCCAATATAACAATCGAAGGACGCCTATCTTGATTTGATAGACCACGAATACCGGCACCCTTACCGTATGCTTCAATGCGGATGTTGACCGTTTGGCCGTCCTTGTTCTTGACGTCAACCGAGAAAGCGTTCATGCTTTCTTCTTTGATTTCAACAAGATTGTGCCGCAATAACGGGTTAGACTGGTATTCGTTTATAATATCTTTCAGTTTGGCGGACGCCATGCGCTGGTTCTGTTTAATAATGACAATGAAGTCAAGCCCGCGCTTTGGGTATGCCAGACAATGAAGCGGGAATGTTCGAAGGGCGTATGAGCTTTTGCCACTTTCCCGAAACATTTCCATAGCGACATTGTTCTTTCCGTTCAAAAGCATGTCGGACAACCTATAATGAAATTCGGCTGCCGGCAATTCTTTGTCCGGATCGTTTGATAAAACAACATAGCGAAACGGGACAAGGTTGTTTTCCATTTCCCGAAGGACTTCATTTGGAATGTTTATGTTTCCCATAAGCCCTCGCTTTTTCTTCTGTTTTCTTTTCAAACAAAGAGTATTCGTTGATGTTCACGTCCTGCACGGTTTTATCCGCCCATTTATGATTTTTCAACCAAAAGATCGCACCGGTAGCAGATCCATCGCCTGACAAGAGTATTCGTTCGGCGTAATCCTCAATTCGGGCAGTTGCTTTTTTTATTGTGTCAGAAAATTCTGGCCTGTCCTGATAGTCATAAAGGCTCTGTCTGCTTTCAAATCCAAGGTATAAAGCAAGCCCCGATATTGTAGGCGGCACATGTTTCTCATACCGTTCTTCGAAGTAAGCATCAATGTCTTTTTCAAGTTCTTTAACAGTTTTGTATTTCAAGGGTCGTCCTGTTTTCATGGCGATTGTCCTTCCGTTTTTAAGTTTTAAGCGTTCCTTTCCGCTTTCAATGTTAAGTGTTCAAATTTCGGTTCCCCATGAATTTCGTTCAAGATGGCTTCCGTTTCTTTGTTGCACTTTGCTACAAGTTCCTTAATCTTTTCGTTCAATGGTTTGATACGTTCCAATTCTTTTTTGGCTGCTTCTTCTGTTGAAAAGCACATACAGGAAAAGACGACAATATATGTTTTGCCGTTCTTGATGGAATAGACATCATGGCCTTGCTCATTTATGGAATATCCAAGCACAACGCCTTTTTGGACGCCGGCATTTACATCGGCGTAATAAATCTCTTGACCCAAATCAAACATTGTCTTTTCCTTCTTCCGGTGTTTCCGTTTCGCCTTCTACGTGCGCGGGCGTGTCCGCGGGCGCGCTCTCGGGCGCTGGCGCGGGCGTTGAAGCCTCGCCTTCTTTTTCGGCAATCTCATCCTTCAACTTTTGAAGGCCTTTGTTGTGATAGCTCTTGATACCCAACAAACGAGCTTTTTCGCGAATAGCTTTTTCTTCCGCGTTTTCTTCCGGTGTTTTTTCTTCTTTCTTCTTGCCTTCTTCAATCACAGATACGCAGGAAGCAAAAGACGAATAATCGCCTTCAAATTCAAATTCCTCGCCGATCTTTACTTCTGTCTTTCCGTCCGGCAATAATAAGTTGTAGTTTGCTTTTAGTTTTGTCATGTCAATCATCCTTTACATTGTGTTGTCAATTCGGCTTTACATTTCCCTCATAAAAATCCCCGCCCAAAAGGGAGTCATGGACGGGGCAAAGGAGGAATAAATGAAAAAATTTTAGCCGTTCTATAACCGGTAAGTCAAAATTTCGCACCACCTGCCGATTATACCCAAAATGTATCACAATTTTTTTCAAAATGTCACATGAAAAAGTGTCGCAAAGTGTCGCATTATGTCGCAAAGTGTCGCATTTTTCAAATTTTTCGCACAATTTCATCCAATCCCTCGCAAAAATATCTGAATAAAGTCGCCCTATGAAGCACGCGATCAGCGTATTCTTTTTTCACAAGATAGCAGGCAATCCGTTTCCAGCCCATACCTTGACACCGTTTTTTAACAACCGCCCAGCGAATACCGTGTATTGTCTGCATCCATCTGATTGCTGCTTCCCAAAGTTCCATGTCGGACTGTGTTAAGCGTCCCCGCGCTTGTTCATATTCCTCTTGCATGTCCTGAATACTGCGCTCATCGTCCGGTATAACTATCATCTGGCCAATCGGGCTTGTTGGGTTTTTCGGCGCAACTCTCGGAAGCATCCGGTCAATTTCAAATGCCCTTCTGAGTGCTGTTTCAAGTTCTTTTCGGTTTGATGGCGTTCTCATTTCTTCCCCTTTCGTTAAAAGTTTGACGCTTTTTGTTCTGTTTCCCTTTTCGCTTTCGTGATCAATGCGCTACGAATGACATGGATCGGTATTTCCTGAAAACCGAATTTGTTTTTAAGCCAATAGTCGATCTCGCCAATCTGACTTTCCGACAAAGGCCTAAGTTCTTCGGTAAAATGTTCGTCCCAAGCCACATGATAATCCTGATCGATATAAACCTTTCCTTCCTTATCTTCCTTTTGGGCTGAGTTATCCACAGACTTATCCACATTTAGGGGGGACATAGGGGGGATATTATCATATATCATATCATTATCAATATCGGGTTCGTTTGGGTTTTTTGGAAACCGTTCGGTTATTTTGGAAACCGTTCGGTTATTTTCGGTTTTATCCAAAGCACTTGCTTTTGGACGGCCACCCATAGATCCGTTCGCTTTGTTCCGGTTGCAGATTTCGGCATATCTTGCCGTGTCATAATCCATGCGCTTCTTGATCAGCTTGAAAATTATCCGAGCCATTGCCGGCAATTCTATTTCATTTCCATTTGTTGAATACTCGAATATGGCGCAAAGCAACAAGCCCTTTTGGTCTGTTGGCAGTTCTTTGACCATTTCATAGTATTCATTGTAAAGAATGAAGCTATCTTTTTTCTTGTCCATTTAAAACTCCCTTATTTTGATTGTTGACATATAGCGGTGTGCGAATACCGCCGTTCGGGTCATAGGCTCCCCAGCCTTTCAAGGTGTCCAACGCTTCGTCAACTGTCTTGCACAAAGCGTATGGATAGCCTGAAATTCTACAAAAACGGGCAAAGTCATCCTGATAGATGCTCGTCCCGTTCTTTCCAAACTTTAATTCAATGAAACCAACTTTTCCTTCTGGTAGCAGGCAAACAAGATCGGCTATACCGGCAACAACTCCCATCTTTTTAAACTTTGCCCCTTCGATAGCGTTTCTTTTTCCGCCGTTTGCCGGATGAAATAACCGAAACCATTGCTCGCGCGGTGTATGCTCCCGCCAAATACTGATAATGGCCATCTGCAAATCTTCTTCGCTGTTGACGCACCGGCCATAAGCCAAATGCCGATATTCAACAACGGTCATAATCTGATGCTCTGCCCATTTTGTTTTTTTGTAAAAGCCGTTATAACGTTTGATCATGCTTCCCCCTCTCTTAAAAAAGCTCCATCTGACCGTTTGCTCTTGTTATCTCAACATGGCCACCGAAAAAATCCGCCCATGACTTCGCCGCCTCGTATGTGCCAAATCCCCAACAATGACCGTTTGGGTGTATGCACCAATAAATATCTTCCGGTTTATTCCAAGGCGGCGTTTCGTATTCCATCATTGCTCCTTAAAATCATCCATTGTTAAAACTATGTTATTTTGTTTTGCTATATCCAAAACTTGATAGATCCTATACGCTGGGATTTTGTTTTTTTGCGCCCAAGAATAGACGGTTGTTGGAAATTTACACCCAAGCATCTTTGCTAATTTCTTACATCCGCCAAACTTATCGTTTATCAATTTTCGTATTGTCATGATTACTCCTTTTTGTGCTGTCTTTTTAAGAAAATACATATTTTGTATTAAATGTCAATACTTTTTTTGTATTTTTTTCAAAATTGACTTTGAAATCAAAATATGATACAATTTTTGTAATTGGGGAAAATATATGGTAGATACAAATAAAAACAAACTATGGCTTGAAAAACGGCTTGCCGAACTCGGCAAAAAGAACTATCAGTTAGCTGATGCGCTGGGGATACAACATAATAAGATCTCTCAGATAAAGGCTGGGCAATATAATTTCCAGCCGGAACATTTATCGTCAGTTGCTGAGTTTTTAAAATTCGACAAGGCTGCATTTATTGACTTTGTCGCTGGAAAAATAACAGAAGATGAATTATGGGCAGCAAAGCCACCGCTTAAAATAACAGAACAGGATTTACAGTTGTTGCAGGCCGTAAAATCACTTGCTTCGTCTAAGACAGAAACAAACACTTCTTCGGATCCTGATAAACAAGCACAAATACCAGCAGGGAAGGACCAAGAAAGATAATGTCTGAAACCATCATGATGTGGATTGGCCTTTTTGTTTTCGGAATGTTTGTCATATATCTTATTGCCGAGGGAGTCCATATCATAGTGATCAAGGACAAAGAAAAAATAAAAGAAGTTGTATTAGGCATCATAGCAATACCAGCAAACCTGTTTCTTCTTTGGCTTCTTTTAAAAATACCATTTCCGGCGTGGATGAAAAACTATCCATATATTTCGATGATAATAACTGCGGCTATTTGGATAGCGGTCGTTTGTCTTATTATTAAGTTGGGCGAGAAAAGGAAACAGAAAAATGAGGCGGCCAGACATTAACCCAGATCATCTTTCTTATTTTTTATGGGCATCGCTTTTTGCTGTTGTTGTTGGCGTTTTGGGGTTTGTATCAACATATACTTTTATTCTTGCCTATATTACGCTCCTTCTAACTCTTTATGACGCAATAAATAAACTTAAAGATTGCGAAAAATACTTCAAATATGAGGAAGAAGTAGAGGAAAAACGTTTTAAAGAAAATTTTACGGGCAATAACGGATAAAAAAACGAATCGCCCGAACAGCCTGAAAGCCCCGTATTTATTGACTTTTGCATTTTAAAAACGAATCGTTTGTGCGATTCGTTTCTTTTTTTGTAGTTTTTTAACAAAAATTCACCGTGATTTATGTATATTTTTTTTGTGAATAGATACCTTTTTTGTATCTTTTTTTAATAAATTTTCCTTAATTTTCAATTTGTTATAAAATAAAATACTTTTTTTGTATTTTTTCTCTTGACTATTAAATACAAATTCTGTATTATGGGCTTATCAAAACCCGAATGTATGGGTGCGGAAAGAACCTAAATCCCACTCGGTCGGCTAACTCCCCGTTAAAAGAGTGTCTGGCAGACAAGCCCGCGAAAAAATCAAAAAGTAAAACGGACGCCCGCGAATATGGGGAATAAACGGGAACGCTATCAAGTCCATCCAGCAAAAAGGAGTATAAAAATGAGTCATAAAAAAGGCCAACTTGAAACGTTGATTTGCGAAATAGCAAATTTACGAACCGAAAATAACCATCTTCGGAAGTTATTATCGGACGCAAAACTTTCAATCAAACTTGCAGCAGAACACAACGAAGAAAATGCTCGACACTTTTCGCGCATCCTTCCGATCCTAGACGCTAATGACGTCAAGGCGTTCTTTGCTTTGAACTTTGACTTATAAGGGGGACACATGGAATACGAATTATCTTTACGAGAAAAGATCCAAGAGTGTATTGCCGGCTTCTTTTTTGCTTTATTCATGGGCGTATTGATTTTGTTGACATCCGTTTCTGACGGCTTCGACCAACACATAATCGAATATCGCCAATCGCAAACAAAATAAGAAAGGAGTAATACATGTGTAATACAACTGAACAAAACGAAATAGTGGCCATGCCGGCTCCGGCAAATAATGTGGACATGACAGAGGATATTTTGGCCGCAGCCAATATCCGTGTTGCCCAGCTCGAAAAGATTGTTTCCCTGTCTATCAGACGGACAAACGAGAACGACTGGGTAAATCAGCAAGGCAAGCCTTACCTGTGCGCATCAGGTGCCGAAAAAATTGCCCGCCTGTTTGGGGTGTGCTGGAAGAATGTCAAATGCGAAAAGATCTATTCCAACGATGAGCAAGGTCAATTCTATTATTTCGAATACACCGGCGACTTCATGTTGGGAAAAGACATCATCAGCGCTGTCGGAACTTGCAGTCAAAAGGATCAATTCTTTGCTATGTCAAAAGGCCAAATGAAACCGGCAAGCGAAATTGACGAAACAAATATCCGCAAGGCTGCGTTTTCAAATATGCTTGTGAATGGCATCACACGCATTTTGGGCATCCGCAACCTGACATGGGAAGAATTAAAGAGTGGCGGCATTGACCAAAGCAAAGTGCAAGGCGTGGACTATAAGACCAAAAAAGACCATTCAAACGATATGCCGGAAAATCCTGTTGACTGGGTTGAATGGCTGAAAAAGCAAGAAAACCCGAAGCTGTATTACGGCATTATTAAGAACTCGGCCGCAGCTCAGGACATTAAAAGCGCTTGCTTCAACATCATGTATCCGAAAAATGGGGGTGCGCAATGAGAAATGAACCCGCAACACTCGAAGAAACAAACGGCTTGATCGCCCACATGATCGAGAAAAGAAATAACTTTTTACAATCAGAGATCAGCCGCTATCCGAAACGCGCCTTTACATGCTCAGATATTCACGAGTGCGACCGCTACATGATCCATTCGTTGCTTGACTGGGATAAAAGGGAACTGCACGATGAAGGATTACAAGCCATCTTTGATGCCGGAAAGCGTGAAGAAGAAAACGTCAAGCATCGTTTGGGATATGAACTCGGCCTTGAATTTGTCGAGCAACAAAGCCCGTTTGAAATCAAAAACAATCAGGGCGAAGTTATCGCAAGCGGACGCATTGACGGAAAGATCCTTTGGGAAGGCAAAGCGATCCCTGTTGAAATCAAGTCAATGAACGAGAACTCGTTTAATATGATCAATTCACTTGACGACTTCAAGAAGAAGCCGCTTTACAGGAAATACTTGCGCCAGATGCAACTGTATCTTTACGGGAACAACCAGCAATACGGCATTTTCATTCTGTCCAATTTCCGCACGGAAAAGATCATCCTTGTCGAGCTGGACTATGGCGAATGTGAATATATCCTGTCCCGTTTAGAGCGCTTGTGGGAAATGAAAAAGCGCGGGGAATACCCAGAAGGAACATATAAACCCGAACTTTGCGACCGTTGCCCGTTTGCTACATTGTGCATGGCTGACGTGAATAATAAGCCGGCAGACATGATCAACAACGAGGAACTGGAAGAAAAGTTGAACCGGCGCGAAGAATTGGCAGCCGCCGCAAAAGAATATAAGGAACTTGACGAAGAGGTCAAAACCGTCTTTAAGTCAATCCCTCACGCATTTGTTGGACAATCTTTTGAAATTACCGGCAAGGAACAGATCCGCAAATCTGTTGACACGAAGGCAATCCCAGAAGAAGTCCGCAAACAGTATGAAAAAGAAACTTCATGCTGGATCACAAAAATCAAAAAAATATAGAAAGGAGCAAACATGACAGAAGAAAACAACATCGTAGAACAAGCAATAGAAGAAAAGCCGCATTTGGCAAAATATATCAGGGACGCCGCATCGGAGTCTGGGCGCTTGTCCTCTTTCATTGACCGCATTGAACGATTGGAAGAAGAAAAGCGTGATATACAGGCCGACATCAGCGAGATATACCGCGAAGCAAAAGGCGCAGGGTTTAGCGCAAAGGGCATCCGCGAAATCATAAAGCTGCGCAGGTTGGATCCTGCCACCCGTGCCGAAGAAGAATATATGCGGGACGAATACAAGAAAATGGTCGGCATCAGCGATTAGTCAAAATGAGAGGGGGACACAATGCTGAAACTTTTAAAACGGATTTTTAACAACAAAAAGGAAATCAAAAGAGAATGTCGGGATGCGAAGGGAAGATTTGCCAAAGGCTACCGGAACGGCGTCAAAATGCTACGGGACGCAAGGGGGCGCTATGTCAAGAAAGACGTTTAGTATGTCGCTCCGCAAACGGATTGAACTTGTCCGGCTTGCTTTCCGGTTGGCCTATTGGTCGCTTTACAAGCACAAGATTTTCTTTGCGTGGCTCAGGCTTGAAACCGCACGATGCAATTACACGGACAAAGTCCATAACCACCAAGAACGGAAGAAAGAACTTCGCATTTATAAAGTCGCTCGCGTGGCTTTTGAAAGGGCAAAACAAGATGACAGATAGAGAAGAACTTATCAAGGCGCTTTGTATCGCTATCGCATGCCTGAAATCACAGACAATCGATGATGAAATTATCGCCGACCTAGAAAAGGTTTTGAAAAAGAACATGGAAAAAGGGAAGAAGGATGAAGAAATACAAAACTGAACATTTGGTTATTCATGTTGAGGTTGATAATGTCAATGGAACAAAGCACATCATAGCAGAAACTGCTGAACGCGGATGTTATGGACGAGCAATTCGCTTTATGATACCAGACGAATGTTCAAAGAAAACAATCAGCGATACAGGGTTAGCAAGACACATTCTAAACTATTTTATCAAGGAGTAATTATGGACTACGAAAAGATATTTTATGAAGAAACAAATACAAACCGCGAGGTCGAATGGGCATACTATAAGCGCGGAACTGCCGGATCATTCGCAACCGCACTTTGTAGAGCGTGGGAACTGGGCGACTTGGAAAACCAGCGCCGGCTTGAACTGGCCTTCCCCCGACTTTTTAGCGCAGCGAAGTCGTGGATGTATTCGGACAATCCCGATCAGTTTATAGAAGAACTTTTGAAAGGAACAAATTAAAATGGAACAACAACAAGAAAAGCAACAACCAATCGTGAACTTATTTAACAGCGGCGTGTCGCTGAAAATATGGCCGCAAAAGAAAGACGATAAGACATATTATCAGGTGTCTATTCAACGGAAATATATCAAGGAAGGGAGAGAGGTCTTTGAAACGATGCACTTCTTCCCTGACGTCCTCTTGCCTTTGGCCGAGTTATTTCGTGAAGCATACGGCACATTGAACGCTTACAAACAGGAAATCCGCCGCCAACAAAAAGAACTTCAAAAGCAATGGGAGAACGCATCATGAAAGAAGTAAAGGAACTTATCAAAGCGGCTGGGACTATCCTTAAACAAGCGAACGAGCTTATTCCTGACGGCAAGCAGCGCGACTCTATTTATGGCATCCCTGTCGTTTATTGCACAGATGAAGAGCTGAAAAAATTCATAAAGAAGTATGATAAGGTGGACGCTTTAAGCATGGCGTATGATCACATCGGCGTTTATCTTTGCAAAGATGAACTTGAAGAACGGGCAAGACGAAACATCAAAGTAGTAAAGGGGGATAAATGAAAGAGTATGCTCGCATAAAATTCATGGCAGAAGTTGGCATATTGGCGATTGGCCACTTCAAAAACACTTTGGGAAAGTATTGTTTCAAGAGAGGCTACGACCTTTCAATAAAAAGTGGGTTTGGAGTTTTGGAAAGGCCTTTGTATGTCCAAATAGAATGTCCAAAAAGCGAATACAAAAAAGCGTTTGAAGAAATAAAAAAATTGTTTTGAGGTGGACAATGAAAAAGTGGATCAAAGAAAGGGTTGAATTTTACTTTATGAAAAAGTGCTACGTTTTAGGTATCGTGTTCTTTCCTAAAATGGTGGGGTATTTTGGCGCACGCGCAGAGATTAGGCTGGGTCTTGGGTTCTGTGCGGTCGGTGTATTATTCGGAAAAAGGGGGTCGTATGTCCCACGTGGATAAATGCAAAAGACTTGAAGCTGAAATCGCTCGCTTAAAGGAACAGCTGAATGAAGCAAATGAGGTTATTAAAAGCACAAGACAAATCACAGGCAACATAGATTTAAGCCAGTTTGATTATGAACATAGAAGAAAAATTGACGGTATTACAATGCAGACGGGAAGCTATCTTGAAAAGTGGGGCTGGAAATGACAAAAGAAGAAAAATCTATTGTATGGTGGCATATTAAAGCCTACCCGTATGCTTCTGTAAAAGAATTATATGAACACCTTATTCAATATGTTGATGTTTCATTATCAACGGTCAGAAAATACAGAAGAATTATATTAAAAAATCTTAAAGAAAAAGGAGAGTAAAGATGACAAAAAAATACGCGTGGCACAGAACAACAACAATCCCAACATCAGAAGATTTGCTTGTCCAATATGTTGATGATAGGGGCGATTTATATTGGTGGGGTCGAAATTTATTTGACATGGGAATTGACACGCCTAAAAAATGGTTTGACCTTTGCATTAAATACAAAATCAAAAAATGGCGTTATAAACAATAAACAAAAAATCTGCGCATAATGTGAAAAAATCACATAAAACTGAAAGGAAGGTATAAAGATGAACAACATTTTGATTACATTATCCGAGGTTGCGGAAGCGTTAGGCTATGAGGGCAGGACTGCCAAAAGGAACGCCGGCGCATGGTTGGCCAAACACAAAATAGAAAACTTTGGCCATCGAAGGGGAGTTTATTTACGAGATAGTTTTTGGGGGGCGTTTTATAAGGAGCAGGATAAATGCTTACAACAAGAAAGATTGGAAAGTATTATTACGTCAGAGGCACGGTGCGTGTCGGCAAGGTTTCCCACAAAGTCCCAGAGCGATCTACTGGCTTTACTGAACGGAAAGATGCGCGAGAGTATTGCAGCAAATTAGAAGCTGAAATCAGGGAAGCCGCCTTATATCCCGACAAAGACAGAAGTCAAAAGACAACCTTTGACGACTGTCTGCGCATACACCTGAACAAAAAGCGGCTGCGCCCAGCAGAAATTCAAAAGATAAAAATACTTCTACCCAGCTTCGAGGGCGTGTCCATTTCAAACATGGCCAACGCATGGAACAGGTTTTTGACTGAAAAAAGATCGCTTGCGCCGGCAACAATCAACCGGTATTCGAACACAATCAAGAGTATCATCCGAAGTGGCGGGGAAGAAATAAATATGAAACTGCCCAAAATTCAACGGCTGCCCGTCAAAAATCAGATAGTTTTTACCTTGCCGGAACAAATCCGCACGCTTTTGTTGGCCAGTTATTCGGATCATGCGCGGCCTATATTTACCGTCTATGCCTATCAAGGCCTTCGTGAGCAAGAGAATTTGCAGCTGAAATGGGAAGATGTGGACTTGAAACAAGCCCTCTTATTTATCAGGACTTCGAAGAATGGGGAGTCGCGCCAAGTCCCTATGCACAAAAAAGTATGGTGGACGCTTGCCCGTCATTGGATAAAAGCTGGGAAGCCTATCACGGGGAACGTTTGGCTGAATAGCAAAGGCAAGCAATACACAGACACGCGGCGCACGGGTTGCGGGGGAAGCCCCATCAGGAAGGCGCACACGTTAGCGCTCGCAAGATTAAAGAAGCAACACGGGGTTGAAATTGAAATGCGCGTCCACGACTGGCGTCATGACTGGGCGTCCCGTATGGTTATGGCTGGCGTGGATCTACTGACCGTCCAAAAGCTGGGCGGGTGGAAGTCGCTTGACATGGTCAAACGCTATGCGACCTTTTCGGCCAGACACGAGATGGACGCAATCAATAAAATATAAAAAAGTGGGAAATTTTTGGGAAATTTTGGGATGCCGTATTGACAAACACAATAAAACAGGGCATTATAGAGGACAACAAAACGACCTTCACACGGTAGGGGTCGCAGGTTCGAGTCCTGCCGCACCCACCAATTCAAAAGCCTTGTATTTACAGGGCTTTCTTTATTTTTTAGGCGGTCAAAAATAAGACGTTTAGATACATCAAAATACACCAAAATACACCACTTTTCACGAAAAAAGTGGGAAAAATGTGGGAAGTCTTTTTAAACGATTCGGGCATTAAAAAAAGCCCCCTCGCCACCGCATGACGAGAGGGATAAAAAGACTGTGCGCGCTGTCTTTTTCGGGTCGGATGAAGGATGGCATCCTTCCCTTCTAACCATCAAGCCGCTTGTTCGCGCGAGCAAGGGCAAGCCTTTGACTCAACGAACCAGACGCGCTCGTTAAATTCCGATTTCTTGCCGGTGTTGAATTGGCTGAATGGCCGAAAATAGCCCATGACTCTTGTCCAACATTCGACCGGCTGACGCTGGCCTTCGTTGGCTTCTAGTATTTCCTTGTCTGTCATGGCTACTTGCTCAACTTTGCTTCGTCTTTCTTTGTGTTAAAGACTGAGGCATGATCCAAGATTTTAATAACCGTGTCAACAACACCGTCATCCTTCGTTGTTGGCGTCAGTTTGACAATGATCGATGAGCAGGAAACAATTCCGCCAATCCATTGTAAAATACTCGGTATGTGTTCGATGATCCAATTCATAGTGTTTTTCCTTTCATTATATCGGCAAGAGTTTCTGCGCGCTTCCCAACCTGCCTTGCCCAAAGGCTAGAAAGCATTTCATGCGCCGCCAACTCATAGTTTCCTATTTCGCAGGCAAGCAGCATTTTCTTGAATGTCTTTAATCTGGCCAAGCCCAAGTTAAAGCACATTTCTTGAATGACACCCTGACGACTATCATCCAATTCCCCATACCAAAAGAAAGCCCGCAGACATTCCTGATGGCATCTGTCAAGATCATTCTTCAATAAGAACAAAGCCTCTTCCTTGCTGATCCCGTTATCTTCCAAGTTGCGACCGACACCGATCGTCAGCTTGCCGGATGGGCATCTGTAAGGTTTCAGCATAAGCCCTTCGTGTAGAATGACACGTTGTAATAACTTATCATCCGTCATTTAAAAAACCTTTCGGCAATAAAACCGATGATGGCTGCGGCGATCCCAAACAAAAAAGCGACCACGCGGCCGCCCCCTTTTGCTTCGTGCATGGTTTCGTTGACACGCACCTGCCAATCTTCAAGCGCCTCAATGCGATCAACAATCCCCTTTTCCCCGTTGCCATATACGGTGTGATGAAGTTTTTCCGTCATACTGACAAAGCGTTTCAGATCTGATGATATATCCGTCAGCCGTGTCAATATGTTTTTAATGTCCTGCTTCTGGCCAGCCGCTTCTTCAATGACTTTTATCAGAAGCTCATTGCTATTGCTTTTCCCCGTCATTTCCACTCCTCATTGATCAAATCGTTGTAGTCGGCTAAATCAATTATCCGGCCAACACAAGAAGCAAGCTCTTCGCTTCCTATGTCGCCGGATCTATAAAGCCGTCCTAAACTTGCCTTTATCTCTGAGTTATCCTTTCGGACGAAGGCAAGCAACGCAACGTCAACGCTATTCGTCGTCTGGTTCGTAGTCGCCATGTTCGATTTTCTCGCGTAGCTCATCAATTTCGGCGCGGCGCAATTTGGCAACCTCTTCGCGAGCCTGATATTTTTCATATTCAGGCATTGAAAGATCGGGATGCAACTCTTTTAATTTTGCTCCGACTTCCATCGCGACCTTACAACGCGCATAATCTAATGCGGCCAGCTCTTGTTCGCAAGCGTTAATTCTGCTTTCAATTTCAGACTTCTTCATGATTTTTGTCCTTTCTTTAATAAGCGGCGCATGTTAAACACTGTTAAGCGAGCATCGCGCCGTTTCATACTGCCCGCCCAACTCTCAAAAGATCGCTCGATTTGTTCCATGTTCATTGTTCCCAATTCGCACAATCTTAATTGTCTTTTTAATTTTCGCCTTTCCCTGACGACACAACTTCGGCACGGTTTCCTGATCACGCGCCCTGTGTCGCTCAAATAAAATTTCGTTTTCAAAAATGTGAAGCCGTTTTTGACTTTCACAATCCGCGTTTTCCTTGCGGATAGATTGATTTTCAATTCCGAGCAAAGCCTTTTCAAATGAAAGAGTATCTTTATAAGTGCTTCCTTGCTGCCCGAAATCACATAACTGTCGTCCATATACCGGCCATAATAAACCTTGCTTCCAAAATTCCGCTCGGTTATAAAGTGGTCTATCCGGTTCGGGTATCTTATCGCATGCGCCTGACTTGTTTCGCTTCCAAGCCCTAGCCCAATTTCGCCATAAGCATCTACAAAGTCGTCAACATATTTCAGGATCCTGACATCCGAAATGTGTCGCCGGCAAATCCGCTTGACAACGTCATGATTGATATTGTCAAAATACCCTTTGAAATCCATACAAAGCACATATCCGGTGTTTCCATGTCGCCTAAAATGCCGACACAAAAACCGGACAACTCTGTCAGATGCGAATTTTGTGCCTTTACCTTTCCGGCTTGCCGAGTTATCGTGTATCAATCCGCGATTAAAAGCAGGATATAAAATGTTTTTACACAATGACTTTTGAGCAACCCGCTCGAAGAAGTGGACAGCCGATATGTTCCTTTTCTTTCCTCTTTCGTAAATATAAAACCTTGAAAATCCGCGCCGGACATCTTCGCCATTTTGAAGCGCCCTATACAGTTTTTCGGTCGATAGCAGCTGATGAATACTCCAATTTTGGATGCTGCTTTTCCACATGACACCCTTTTTAGCAAGGTCGCCAGCTTCAAACAAAGCGTTCCGGCTTGCCATAAAGTCAAAGCAATCGTATTGCTCCCTGTGTTTTAAGCGCCTTTCTTCCCTTCTGATAGATCGTCTTTCATATCGTTTGCTTCTTCTGGTCATGTTATAAATAAGCCTCGCACGGGCTGACGGTTATTTACCGCATACTGTGCCGGCATAAAACGGGCGTCCGTCAACATTCCCCGCAATGCAACTCCTTATTTCAGGGGCGTCCGCCGGTCAGCGTCAAGGCTCGTATTCGCTTGAATTAAGCAGGGTTTAATGTTCCTTTCATCTTATGGCATTGTGTTCTGCCGATAGGCGGCTTACTAAGTCGAGCCAATAAAGGAAATCAAAGCGGCGCCTTATTGCCCGTGTTGGAAGTGCTATTCGCGTTCGCATTGCCGTTGTTGTTCAGATTGCAAGCATTGCCAGCATGTCCACCGACAACCGAAGAGAGCCACAGGTTCGCGCGCAAATACAACATTAAGCCCGTTTTTGTCCGATGATGTGCGCGTTCTTAATTGAATTTTTAATCAGCGCTATTTCATCAAACAAATTGCTTGTTATCCCTTTCAAATTTTCCGCGTTCACGGTAGGAATGACCCGTATCATACACAAAAACTTATTCTCTATCTGGTAGCAATTCACGATTGCCTTTTCCATATATTGAAGCCGCGACCGCAAGCGTTCTTCCGTGTTAGGGAAAATCGAGTTGGCCGCAACCACATTGTCCAATAACTCGTTGGCCTTTGCTATAATATCCTGCACCAAGATATAGCGATATTTCTTCGGCACAAACTTTTCTTTTACAAGATATTGTATTATGCCGGTCTGCAAAGCCTGAGCCGTTGCGACATACTTCGTTGTGGTTTCTTTTCGTTCTCGTGCATATACTGGCATTTGTTTCCTTGTTTGAAAGATGTAGAGAACGGGACAAAGCCCGTTCTCCGTTTAGTGTGTTCGCTTACGCTATGGTTATCCCATATGAAAGCAAAGCGGCGCCTTAATGCCCGTGGTGGAAGTGCTAGTCGCGGCCGCATTGCCGGCGCAGTACAGAGTGCAAGCACTGCCAGCATGCCCACCGACAACCGAAGAGAGCCACAGGGACGCGCGCCCGAAGTAGAAACGGCCAGCATCGCCGCAGTTTCTAAACAAAGGCCATTGACACCAAGGCCCACGACCTTCGGCGTTGTTGACACCGTCAT
>Ga0310690_10001884_pt1 | contig 36043 bp, 33 predicted proteins | sample AusTroGonzalo_MG_2_FD_207661 | JGI IMG/M metagenome (GOLD analysis project Ga0310690, IMG submission 207661) | Bovine rumen microbial communities from tropical cattle in Woodstock, Queensland, Australia - Gonzalo_04 (v2) (version 2) | ecosystem: Host-associated > Mammals > Digestive system >...
TGCGCAACAAATTGCCGCGATGCAGCAACAAATGACACAACAAATGCAAATGATGCAAGAGCAAAATAATGCGCAAATTGCGTCTTTGCAAAGTGCATTAGAAGAAAGCAGACGTGAAACGGCCGATGCCGTGCAACAGGCTGCGGCGGCCGGGGCCAATGTGGCATCAACACCGGATGCGGATACGGGTTTGACGGCGGTGCAAACGGCGGCGGCAAAATCCGGAGTTTCCGAAGATGTGATTTTGCGTTCAACAATTACAGGACAAATCTTAACCAGTATGGAAGGTGTTGATACCAGTTTGAATAACCTTAAAACCACCATGCGTGAAGCGTTTAAGTATGGCAAGTGTAATGAGGTTAATGGTAATAATTGCACCGGTCCAAAACGCGTTAAAAAATTCAAAGAATTGGCAATGAAATTTATGGAGCCATACGACGCGTTGGTGGAAAATTTGGATTATGCATTGACCAGTGCGCGTGATGTCGGTGTTGATATGACTGATATTTATATGATGCTGAACGGGTCTTGTAATCGTTGGGGTGAATATATATGCCAACCGACAGATGATGATACTGAAAGCAACAAAAGAATTTATAAACCGATAACCTTTCAGGTGTGTGATAGCAATAATGCAGCAACATGTAATTGTAAAAATGATCGTTCTATAAAAAAAGGTCGTGTTAAGCAAGGTATAGAATGTACGAATGGTATGGTTGTTCCACCAGAGGCCGATATGGCGTGTGTGTTGAATAAAGAGGTTGGTGAAGACCAAGTTAAAGAAAGTTGGTTGTACCCCGAAGATGATTCTAAAATTCGTATCGGTTGTGCCAGCAGTGCTTTGAACGGCAGTATTATCGGTCGTCGTCGTGCGAAAACCCAAAAAGCCGGTAGTGTTGATATAGATATATTGGAATTTTTAATTTCCCAAGATGCGCCAGATTCATTTGCTGTGGGTCAAAATCCGGCGGAAGAAATTAAAAAATATTGTGCAGTAGATGTTAGTAAAAAAACAGAATTGAGAAGTGCGACGGTTTCCAAAACATTAAAACCAAATATTTGTTGTCGCGAAGCCAAAGTCAAGTGCGATGATAGTTGCGAAGATGAAGAAAATTCGTATATAAATCCGATATATGCGTTGTGCAGTGTTCATGGATATAATTCTGGGAATTTAACAAATGATGCTTTTTCTTCCAGTAGTGCTGCGAAAAGTGAGATGAAGGAAATTGTTGGATTGAAAACAACTGTTATCGCGCAACAAATGTATAAACAATATACTTCGTTGGAATCGATGATAAAACGGTTAAAGATTATGTTGGAAAAGGCTACATTAAAGGCCAGTTTGCAGGTTGCCAGTGGAACATCCGGCGGTGGCACCAGTGGTGGTATCGACGGTGAATCTGAATCGTCCGCAGATGTGACATTTGAAAATTGTGAAGCCAGAACAGCGCAAAGTGCGGTGGATTGTGTGCGGTCTAATTATTCAGCGATGAAACCGATGATTGATAAAAATAAAATAACAGTAAATATAAGAAAACAATTGTATAGTGATAAAGAAGTTTTGGAGGCGCATTTGAATACAACTATTTCTACAGATAAATGCGCTACAGATAGTAGTGAAATTGCTATTAAAAGAGATAAAGTGAAAACTTGTTTGGCTGAGATTATGAAAAATATAACAAAATTGGATGCCCAGATTGAAGATAAGAAAAGTGGTGGTGGGCAGGCGATAGAAATTAAGTTAAAGTGATAATTTTTCGGATATGCATTAAATCCGCCAATAAAATGTTGGCGGATTTTTTTGTGCGATTGGTTTCTTGATAAACCCCGCAGTTGTTATAAAGTGAGCAAGTTGGTACCACGGGTACCAACTGGATACCGGCATGCGCCGGTATGACGAATAAAAAAGACGGAACTATTTTTTGTATGTTATTTTGGAAATGGCATCGTAACCAAAGTATTTGTTTATGCGACGCAATATTTCATCTTGGCTGTATGATAATTGTAATGCCAATGCAGGGTTTGTTGGTTTTATTACGACACTGTATTTATTGCCAACGGTTTTTTTGATTGTAACCAGTTTCGCAATTGACGCGATATCCGGACCCATGATTTTATCCCAACGTTCTGTTAAATCTGAATCAGATGCACGCACGCCGAATATTTGGAATAAACTGCCGAATGCGCCGGCGATTGTTGTTGGGCGCGCAACGCGATTATTTAATTTGTGTTCTAATTTATTGTTGGTTTGATTGTTTGACATCCACGTATTCCTTTGGCAATAAAATGTACATTTCGCCGGATGAATGTTGGCCGTGTGCGAATTGATATGCTTCGTCACCAGAACCAAAGAATATGTCGGCACGTATCCAACCGCGGATTGCACTGCCGGTGTCTTGGGCAATCATTAATCTGCGGAATTTGCGACCGTCGGATAAATTGGTGCTGATATATACCGGCATGCCGACGGTATAAATGCTGTCGTCGACGGCGATACTGCGGATTTTGGATAATGGTGTGCCCAATTTTCCGATTACGTTTTTGGATTCGGCTTTGTTGAAATAGACATAACGTGGGTTGTTATAAATAACTTCACGTGCGAGTGATGGTTTCTTTTTAAGGTATTTCCAAACGGCGTCGGCGCTGTATCCGCCATCGGGTTTTATGCCACGTTTGCGCAATTGTTCGCCGATTGATTTGAATTGCATATCGTTTGTTGCGCCAAAGTTTAATTTAACTAATTCGCCGTCGTCCAGTTTCAACAGGCCGCTGCCTTGGATTTGTATGTTTTGGACATCAACGATATTTGCCCAATATAAAACGCGACCGATTTTGTTTTCCACGATTTTCTTTTTCGGGACGTTTTTATAACGCGATGTGTCGGCGGGTGCCGCCATTAATGGTTCATTGCATTGTGCGGTTTTTTTGCGACACGCCGAAATTGTTGGTGAATAATAGCCTGTATATGTGCCGGTTGTGCGTCCCGCGTCGTCATAGACACGATATGCCTGGAAATGGGATTCAAACCAATTGCGAACGGTTGCGGTATCGGCACCGGCGCCGGGTAACATATTGCATTTTTCACGCACCAAAGCAGGGTCCGGGATTACGCGACCGGTGTATTGTAATTTGGCGCGGCATGAATTACGAAATGCCTGAAGCGCATAGCGAACATCGTCATTTTTCCAATCGGGCAGGGCCGAAAATGGCACCGGGCGCAGGTTCGATGCGGGTGCGACAACGTCATTGCCAACATGTGTTGATGTAGACATGTCGCATGAAGTTAATGCAAAAGCAAAGAAAATCGCCGTAATTACGCCAAAAAATGGAATTTTTTTCAATTGAAACATTTTTTTAGACCCCCGCACTTGTAAAATTATTTTCTAATGTTATATTATCATAAATACGAGTAAAAAAAAAGGAGCAATCGTATGTCGAAGTTCAAAATTATTTCACAATTCTTGAAAGATATTTCGTTTGAAAGCCCAAATGTCCCGGAATTGTTCTTTAACCAAGATAATGGCCAGGCAAAAATTGAAATCAATATTGATATCCAGATTAAGGGTGCCGAAAATAACGTGTTTATGGTTGATTTGGTGACCAAGGTTCATTCTAAATTGGATAAAGATTCTAAAACTATCTTTTTGATTGAAACGACTTATTCTGGGTTGGTTCAAATGGAAGAAGAAAAAGATGAAGAAGCAAAAAGACGTACGTTGTTGATTGATGTTCCAACATTGATATTCCCATCTTTGCGTGCGTTGGTGACACGTTTGACCGCGGAATCTGGGTTCCCGGCGTTCGTTATGCAACCGGTCGATTTCGAGGCGTTGTACGAACAAAGAAAAAATGCCGCGCAACAGCAAAAACCGGCCAATCAATAATTGTTGATTGTGTAAAAAAAATTGCAAGCCGTCCAAAATTTTGGACGGTTTGTTTTATGCCAAAATCTGTGATATAATATAAAGTCATACAAATGGGAGAGAAGTTTGGCCAAAGATAAATATATTGCAATCAAAGATGATGTGACGGGGTATTCGTTTGCGAACCTGGGGTTGTTTACTGGGTTTGCATCGGGTGTTTATAATGCGGTTTATTCTTTGGTGATTTTGGGTATCTTTACAGAATTATTGGTTAATGAACGATTGGCATCGTCGGTGGTCGGTGTTTATGTCGCGCTGTATTCTGTGTTTTGTATGATTGTTGGGTTGTTTTCCAAAGAATTGTTGCGATGGTTTTCCAAGGCGCGTTTGATGTATATGGCGTTTTTGTTGGTGATTGTTTGTTATGCGATGATGAGTTTTTCTGTACAAACAACAACGTTTGTTGCGCTGGATTTTACATCGGGGGTGGGTTCGACGATTATTGGAATTTTGTTGCCGTTATTTATGGCGGATTTTTCCAAAAATATTGGTATGGCAAAATTAAATGCGCGATATTATTTTTGGGTAAATATTGGGTGTTTGGTGGCGCCTCTGTTCGCGTTGAATATGGCGGCGTGGTTTGGTAATTATCGGATTCCGTTTTTGGCATCGGCCATGATTTATGCGGGTGGTTTGCTGTTTTTCAAGCGGTTCGGAATTGTCCAGGCCGATAAAGAAATTAAAAATGTCAGTCCGCGGCGAACATTTAAATCTTTGTGGTTGAATACTTTGGCGTTTTTCAGGCGTAGTGGCATGCCACGTTCTTATTTTATAAATTTTGGGTTTTATGCATTGTCGGCGATGCGCGTGTTGTATGTTCCGATTGTGGTCATAGAGCAGGGTTTTTCAGCCAATGTTTTGGGTTGGGTTTTGACGTTGGGTATTTTGCCGTACATTATATTTGATACTTTTATTGGTGGTTTGGTAAAGAAAGTCGGGGCCAAGTTGTTGATGTTGATTGGTGTTTCTTCGTTCGTGGTATTTGCGGTTTTGGCGACGGTTTTACATGGTTGGGCGTTGTTGGCGATATTTATTTTATGGCAAATTTCAGGCGCGTTTATGGAACCAGTACACGATTTGTTCTTTTTTGATAATACGCAAAAAAGTGAGCAATCGCGGTTTTATGGTGTTTTCAAAACAACATCTTATTTGCCAAAGGTTTTTGCCCCAATTTTGGGTGCGGTGTGCATTGCGTTGATGGGGACTACGTCATCTGTTTGGTTTGTATCGATTGCGGTTGGAATTATTACGTTGTTTGTATTGTTAAAGAAATAGTATCGAAATATAACAGGATATCTGCTTGATTCCGGTTCGCTCATGTAGCGCTTGTACACTACGCTCGCCGGAATCAGTGCATCTATGCGTTCTATTTCGATATTTAGTTTTTTAGAATTTAATTTTTTATGGTGCGCACTTGCAAATCGGATTTTTTCTGTGTATGATTTTATTGATAAATAAAGGGGAAATTTATGGCAAAGAAAGAAAAAGAAGTGTCGGCTGCGCCAGCCAAGAATCCGGCTTTGGAATCGGCTTTGGCACAAATCCAAAAACAATTCGGTAAAGAAGCAATTATGAAAATGGGCGATGGGTCCCAACAAAATATAGAGGCGATATCTTCGGGCTCTTTGGGGTTGGATATTGCGTTGGGTATTGGCGGATATCCGCGTGGCCGTATCGTTGAAATTTATGGACCGGAAAGTTCTGGTAAAACAACGTTGGCGTTGCATGCTGTGGCCGAAGCGCAAAAGAAAGGTGGTACATGTGCGTATATCGATGCGGAAAATGCTTTGGATCCATCATATGCAAAAAAATTGGGCTGTAATGTTTCTGAATTGATTATTTCACAACCGGATTCCGGGGAACAGGCATTGGAAATTGCCGATACACTTATTAAATCTGGGGCGGTTGATGTTGTGGTAATCGATTCGGTTGCGGCGTTGGTGCCCAAGGCAGAATTAGAAGGTAATATCGGCGATTCGTTTGTCGGAACAACCGCACGTTTGATGTCTCAATCATTAAAGAAATTGGCGGGCAGTGTTTCACGCAGTAATACACTTTTAATCTTTATCAATCAAATTCGTATGAAAATCGGTGTTATGTTTGGAAATCCAGAAACAACATCGGGTGGTAATGCGTTGAAATTCTATGCGTCGGTTCGTTTGGATATTCGTCGCACGGGCGCAATCAAAGATAAAGAAAACGTTGTTGGAAATGAAACGCGTGTCAAAATTGTAAAGAACAAAGTTGCACCACCTTTCCGGACGGTTGATTTCAAGATTATGTATGGCGAAGGTATTTCTCGTATTAGTGAAATTTTGGATATGGGTGTGAAATATAATATCATTGAAAAGGCCGGATCGTTTTATTCTTATAATAATGAAAGATTGGGCCAGGGCGAGGCAAATGTGCGTGCTTGGTTGAAAGAACATACAGATGTTCAGCAAGAAATTTTGGATAAAATTATGTCACGTGCAAATGGTATTGCCGAAGAAATGACAACGGGCCCGTCAGATGATGATGACGGGGACACGGTCGCGGAAGAGTAATGTTTTTTGGGCGGCGCGATTGCGTCGCCTGAAATTTATTAATAAAAGGAGTGATGTATGAATATTGCACGGTTGTTTGCGATGGCTGAATTGATTTTGGTTGGGCATATTTTCAATTGGCATTTCTTTAATCGGGTTGCACGGCGCAAGGTGCGGACGGATGCAACTGCGAAAATTGTGTCGCGATATTTTAAACGGTATTTGCCGGCGGTCGATTCTGTGCCAGAAACAGAAGTTATTCATGATGATAAAAATGATAAAATTTGGACGTTGTGGTTACAGGGTGAAGATGCGGCGCCGGCTTTGGTAAAGGCATGTTTTCGCAGTGTGCGTCGTCATTGCAAGCAAGAGTTAGTTGTGTTGGATGCAAATACTGTGTTTGATTATATATCTTTGCCAGATGAAATCGTGCAAAAGTACAAACAGGGTAAAATTGGTCATGCACATTTCGCAGATATTTGTCGTGTTGAATTGTTATATCGGCACGGTGGATATTGGTTGGATTCAACCGGATTTGTGACGGCACCGATTCCGGATTGGATTGAACGCGAAGATTACTTTATGTATTTGACGGGTAATAATTATAATATCGGGGGCAGTCCGTATAGTTTTTGTCAAAACTGTTTTATCCGTGCACGAAAAGGGGCGTTTTTGTTGGCTGCGTGGAGGGCCATGATTTTGGATTATTGGAAAAAAGAAAATCATATCTTTGATTATTTTATGCATCAATTATTGTTCAAAACTTTGGTTGAAAATGATGCGCGGGCGAAAAAATATTTTGCAAAAATGCCGCATGTCGCCCAAGATCCAACGCATGCATTATGGTGGACGTATCAAAATAAACCGTTTGATAAAAAAACTTTTGATAAAGTGACCGCGGATTCATTTTTCCAAAAGACAACTTATCGTGGGTCTGATAATCCGGTTCCGGGTTCGTTTGCAGACGAAATGATAAATAAAATGTAAAAAAAGGAGACATATAATGGCGCCAAAAATATCAATTATTATTCCTATGTATGGTGTTGAAAAATATTTGCGTCGGTGTTTGGATTCTGTGCAAAATCAAACCTTTCAAGATTGGCAGGCAATTTGTGTCGATGATGGGTCGCCGGATAAATCTGGGGAAATTGCGGAAAGTTATGCCGCGCGGGATAAACGATTCGTTGTCGTGCACAAGGAAAATGGTGGACTGTCGGATGCGCGTAATTATGGTATGCCATATGCCGCGGGCGAATATGTAATGTTTCTGGATAGTGATGATTTTATCCACCCGCAAACGATGGAGATTGCATATTCTTTGGCGCTTCAACATAATTCTGATATTGTGTCGTTCACATATGACCGTTTTTATCGTCCGCAATTGATGGTGTATTATAAGTTGGGATTGAATACTGATAATGTTGTGCCGTTTGGTATTCGTAAAAAATACAATATCGATAAAATTAAATCTAAAACTGTGACGGATGTTTATGAATATGCAACCGACAGTGCGCATAACGCTTTTCGCAAAAATCGTCATTGGTTGATTAAACATTGTCAGGTTTGGAAAAATATGTATCGGCGGAGCCTGATTCAAGATATTCCATTTATAAAGGGAATTTTGTTCGAAGATTTTCCATGGTGGTCGCGCGTTATGTTGCGTCAACCACGTGTCACGATTGCGCCGGTACCATTGTATTATTATATTCCGAATTTTGGTGGCATTGTGCTGTCTGCAAAACAATTGCGTATTATGCAAAGTTTAATAGCGGGTATAAAAGATTCTTTTGTTTTGTATCGTGACCAGGCAAACGCGCATCAAATGAAATTGTGGTCTGAAAACTTTTTATGGTTTTTTGTGAATTGGGCATTTCGGAAAATTAAATATCTGAAAACCGATGAAGAATTGGCGGTGGCAAAACAATCTTTTACAGATTTATATGATTTGGGTGTGTTTCAATCTGTGCCGAAATCACGCCGTGCGTTGGCGTCCAAAATTTTAGATTTTATTGGAAAATAGCATTATGAAAAAAGTGGCGTTTTGTTTGCGTGATATGCAATTGGGTGGTGTGGAATCTGTGTTGATTCGGACACTGGATAATTTAATTCGTGATAAAGATTTGGATGTCACGGTTGTGACGTATGTCAATGTGACGGAACCTGTGTTCATGGATTGGTTTCGTCGTCACCCGTCGGTAAAACGAATTGTTTTATATCCATCGCGCGTATTTGGAACAAAAATGCCACGGTTTTTCCTGTGGCGTGTGATTAAACATTTTTGTCGTGATGTTTATCGTTTTTTGCGCAGGTGCACGGTTGCAAAAAAATTATCTGTATTTGATACGTTGATTGATTATCATGACTTTGGTTTTGCACGTGAATTTGCAAAGGTTGGTTGTGCAAAAAAAATTGCTTGGTTTCATTCTTCGTTAAATGTTTTTGTTAAACGCAAGTTTTATCGGTGTTTGTCGGGATATGACAATGTTATTGTTTTGACCGATGATTGTGCGGCGGATTTGCGAAATATGTATCCGCAATATGCGAATAAATTTGTGCGGATTTATAATCCAATTGATGTTGAAAATATCAAGAAAAAATCTGTGGCAAAGTCAAAAATAAATGGTGATTATTTTTGCTGTGTCACGCGTATGTCGTATGACAAAGATATTAAAACGGTGTTAAATGCGTTTGATTCTTTTTGGGAAACGCACCGCGGGGTCGGGCTGATTATGGTTGGTGGTGGCGATAAAACCAATGTGTTCCAAAACTATGTAAGTGCATTAAATTCGCGGAAAAATATTGTTTTTGTTGGACCGCAAAAAAATCCTTTTGTTTATATGAAAAATGCCAAGGCAAATATATTGTCCAGTTATGGTGAAGGGTTGCCTACGGTTTTAATTGAATCCCAGGTTGTTGGAACAATTAATATTTCATCAAATTGTAAATATGGACCGCGTGAAATTTTAATGGATGGTCGTGGGGGAATATTATTTAATCCGGGTGATGCACAACAATTGGCGCAATGTATGGCGGATGTTTATGATAACGAAATGGATGTAAAACGCATGGTTGCCGAATCGTCCAAGGCGTTAAAACGATTTGATTCTATGACGATTGTAAAACAGATTAAATCCCTGATTTCTTGAAACGGGTTGGAATTTTAACGACAGGTTTTAATCCCAACATTGCGGGTTTGCGTAATGCGTAAATTGGGCGCATATATGTTTGTAAAATGCGCGCGATACGCAACCATTTTTCTGGTTTTGGTTTTGTGTTTGTGACCGTATTGATTGTGCCGTTTCCACGACGACGCAAATGGTTTAACCAATCGGTGCCACGGGCGGCGGCCTTGGCTTCCAACATTTTCATATCAATTGCGCCAAAGTGCAAAAGGTATAAATTTTTATCAATATGGAAATTGTGATGACGGATGCTGTGGAAACCACTGCCCCAGGGGGCGGTGGTTGCCTTTACCACCGGTTTTGTATAACGCGTAGAAAGCAGGGCGAATCCGCGTTGTTCTAAAAATGGTGCGTTGCGGTCCAATTCAGATTCGTAATTTAAGTTTTGCCCGATGTCCAATCCCAATCCCGACAGGGATGTTTTTATTTTTTTTGTGGATAAATATTCGGCCAAAGATTTTTTTGTGTTTGGGTCGACAACTAAAAATTCATCAGAATCGCAACCGATTACAATATCGTATTTTTTCAATAATTTTGCGGCCAATTCAGATAATTTGCCAATTCTGTATTTGTCGCCCGCCGCACGGGACAGGTTTTTATGTGGTAATTTTTCAATGTGTGCGTTGCCGGCATTTGCGGGTGATTTTTGGTCGGTGCCGTCCAGCAATATATATAAATTTTCAGTACCAAATTGTTTTCCATAATATGCAATCCAACGGGATAGAAAAAATTCATCGTCACGTGCCATTGTTATTGCAGCAATTTTTTTCAATTTTTTCATTTTATTTTTTCCTTAATTTTTGCATTGCATATTTGATTCCGCGTGTGAACCAAACAAATGGATTTGGTGTTAATAACCATGATATATATTTTGATGTATATCCATGATTTGCGCCATTTATGATGGCGTGCGCCACATTTTTATCACAATGTTTTAATATGTAATACAGTTGATGTCCAACCGCGCCATTATGACGGGTAAATGACATTTTTTTAATAAATGGACATCCCTGACGAAATAGTCGTTTTGGGTTGTTATAAACACTGCGTCCTGGACATACAAATGGGCAACGCCATGTGCCGCCGTTTGCTTCGAGTAAATCTGTGAATTTGTTTTCGTATAATACGGTTATCAAGAATTTGTGTTCTTGACGTTTAACGCCCATTATAAATTTATCAAACCAATTAGATGTAAATACAGATGGTCGCATTCCAATAAACCAAGATTGTATATGGCGATATTTTGTGTGGCGACTTTCCGTCATGCCAAACGCATCTGTGCCGTATGATTCCATTGTTTCAAGAATTGGTTTTAATTTGTGTAATGGGCCATAGACCGAATCATTGACCAAGTATACAAAATCATAATCTTTTAATAATTTGTTATTGTTTGCGTATTCGTATGCGCGTTTATATGAACCAAAGTCGTATTCGCCGTGGCGCGTGGCCATACGCGCAATTGTGTATTTTGCGACCTTGTTCAATTCGGATTTGGAACACGTGGAATCCATATATAAAATAACATCACCGCACTTTGATAGTTCGCGAATATAGAAAACCAGTGCGTCATCAATGATACCGTTCGCATCATAGCCCGCGCATAGAAAAAGTCGTTTAGTATTGGACATTGTTTTCCTGTATGTTTATAATATACATGGTTTATATGGTTTTTGCAACTATAAGGATTTTTTATGTGGTATAAATTGTTCGCAGATAAAGATTTTGCAAAATATTTGGAAAAATCGATTGATCATCAATATATGCGTAATGTGTCTGTGCAAAAATATCAGCGTGGAATTATCGTAAATGAATACAAACACGGCTTTGGCGTTTTTGATAGTAATTATAAATTTGTGAAATCTTCGCGCCAGGTGCGTAAAAACAATGGGCAATTTGTGCCGAAATTTAATCATAAACATATTCCGTATGTCGATGCGGATGCGGTGTTTGTTGGAAATGTGTTTCCTCAATTTGGACATTTTTTGTTGGAACATATGAACAGGGCGTATGCTTTGTTAGATAAAAAATATAAAAATATGAAGGTTGTTTTAATAAATAACAAAGATGTAAATCCTGTACCGAAATATATGTTCGAATTGTTGGAATTGTTGGGGGTAAAACATGAAAATATTTTGATTTTGAACGAAACAACACAATTTCGTAATGTTTATGTCCCAGACCAGGCGTTTAATATACCGGTGTATTCTTCGGCGGCGTTTGGCCGGATGTATGATGCAATTGCGAAAAATGTGAAATCACCAAAGAAAATATATGACAAAATTTATGTGTCACGTACGGCGATGCAATCGCGCCGCACATTTGGCGAGGGAAAAGTGCAAAAGATTTTTCAGAAAAATGGTTATAAAATAATTTGTCCGGAAACTTTGCCATTGACCCAGCAAATTGGATTGGTTAAAAATTGCAGGGTTTTGGCGGGATGTGCCGGGACGGCGTTGCATTTGGCGTTGTTTATGAAACGTGGTGGAACCGTTATCCAGATTAAACGTAATCGCCAGGCTAAATGTAATGCGGATATCCAGAATTTAATTAATGATACCAAGGGATTGAACGGTATATTTATTTCTGGGTCGGTAGAACCAAAACCAACCGATCATTGCTCAAGCGTGCCGCAAATTATCGGTGTGAATCAGCATATGCGGGATTTTTTTGCGGAATATGGATTTAAATATACAGAACGTGATACGCGTGTGGATGCGGCGGATATGGCCGAATATGAAACTGCGATGGCGGAATATAACAAAAAATATGGCAGTGTGACATTAAATAATATAAAGCATTTTATAATTCATTATTCGTCTTGTGTAATCCCGGGCCGCGAAAGACGCGGTAATTATAGACGTTGGTTAAAGCAAAAATTAAAGTATGAAGGATAGTCCGTCTCTGCGCATTTTTTTGGAATATTTTTTCCAATAAATTAAATGCGCAGAGCCGCGATTTGTAAATCTCTAATCGTCAGTTTCGGCAAAGCGATACGCTTTTTTGCGTTTGCCGCTGTCCAGTTCTTTTTTACGTAAACGAATTGTGGCGGGCGTTACCTCTACCAATTCGTCGTCTTGGATATATGACAGGGCTTCTTCCAATGATATTTTACGTGGTGGTGCCAAGAATAATTTTTCGTCCGCCGTGACCGAACGCACGTTGGTTAATTGTTTACCTTTTACTGGGTTGACCTCTATATCATTTTCTTTGCTGTGTTCGCCGACAATCATACCGCTGTAGACCTCGGTTTGGGGGCCAACGAACAAGACCCCGCGTGGTTCCAAGTTGTGCAGTGCATATGTCGTTGTTTGACCGGATTCCATCGATACCAAAACACCAGGACGATATTGAATAATTGGACCACGGTATAAATCATATTTATCAAATACGCGGTTCATAATTCCGGTGCCACGTGTGTCTGTGCGGAATTCTGATAAATAACCAATCAGGCCGCGTGATGGTGCGGAAAATACAATGCGTGTTTTGCCAATGCCGGACGGTTTCATTTCGGTAATGGTTGCCTTGCGCTTTGTCATTTTTTCAATGACGACACCGCTGAATTCATCATCGACATCGATAACGACTTCTTCGATTGGCTCGGTCTTTTCGCCGTTTTCGCCAGCATGCATAATAACGCGTGGACGTGATACAGATAATTCGAATCCTTCGCGGCGCATTGTTTCAATTAAAATACCCAATTGTAATTCGCCACGACCGGAAACCTCGAAACTTTCGTTGTTCGCGCTTTGTGTGACGCGCAGGGCGATGTTTGTTTCGGCTTCGCGGAATAATCTTTCGCCAATCATACGGGACGTCAATTTTTTACCAGATTTACCCGCCAAAGGTGATGTGTTCACGAAAAATGTCATGGTCAGGGTTGGTGGGTCAATTGGAATCGCCGGAATTGGGGTTGAAACCGATGGGTCACAAAGGGTGTCCGCCACGGTTGCTTTACTAAATCCGGCCAATACAACAATGTCGCCGGCGGATGCACTGTCGCGGGACACTTTATTTACACCTTGGTGTTCGATAATTTTTGTAATTTTTGCGGTTTCGACCAATTCACCTTTCATATTAATTGCTTTGACGGTTTGGCCAACCTTTACCGTACCGGATTCGATTTTCCCGGTCAATATTCTGCCCACGTATGGGTCGGCCTCTAACGTTGTGGCCAACATAGTAAACGGTGCATCGATTTGGCAACGGTCGCCATTGCAATCAGGTGCCGGCACATGATCGACGATTAATTGGAATAACGGTTTCAGGTCTTTGTTTGGGTTATCAATATCTTTTAAATCGCGAACCGCCCAACCATCACGACCCACCGCATACAGGTATGGGAAATCCAATTGTGCATCTGTTGCGCCCAATTTATCAAATAAATCAAATGTTTCGGTTAAAACTTCTTCGGGACGGGCATCGCCGCGGTCGATTTTATTGATGCAAACAATAGGACGCAACCCCAATTTCAACGCTTTGGATAACACGAATTTGGTTTGGGGCAGTGGGCCTTCGGCACTGTCGACTAACAATACCACGCCATCGACCATGGATAAAATACGTTCAACTTCGCCACCGAAATCGGCGTGTCCCGGGGTGTCCACAATATTGATTTTATATTCGCCCCATTGGATAGACGTTGGTTTTGCAGAAATCGTAATTCCGCGTTCGCGTTCGATATCGCCACTGTCCATAACTCTATCTTCGACTTTTTCATTTGCACGGAAAGTTCCGGCCTGTTTCAACATATTATCGACCAGGGTTGTTTTCCCGTGGTCCACGTGTGCAATGATTGCAATATTGCGAATTTTCATAATTTTTTCCTATTTTTTGCGTAATAAGTGTATAGATTATACTATATTTTTGTATTTTCAACAAATTATATTTACCGGTTTAATATTTTGTCTATAAACATTGACATTTGGTAAATTTTGTCTATAATAAATATGAACAGCAATATAATTAAACTGTAAAGGTATGTGATTATGCGTAATAGATATTTGGATGTGTCATATAAATTTTTTTCAGATGTGTATGAATATGCTTGCAAAATGTATGAAGTGAATTTTGTGCCAGATGATGCAAAAGGAAGAACGATTCCTGGGGTGGATGAAAAACGTGATAAATATTTGGAACCATTACAGACCAGATATCATAAATGGTTGAATGTGTGTTCTGGTAAGGATATGTCTTTGCCGGTTGAAAATAGCGTGTCGGTAAGTCCTTACTTTTTTGTGAAAAAGGGCTCGGACGATTGTGCGGTATTTAATGCTTATTGGGAAGCATATAGTGCGATAATGGATTACTATAACGGCAGAACAAAATACCAAAATGATAAATCCAAAGATTTGGAAAGGGCGTTGAAAAATTGGTATAAATTAACATCGAAACCAAAACAAAATGTTTTTAGAAAAATATTCCATAATCAAAAATAAAAGGTGTAAAAAATGGATATGGATGAAATATTATCACAGTTGTTTGCAGAACGTCATGAAATAAAGGTGCCTGAAAAAGTGGTGAATGTATCTGAAAAAATCGTGCATGTTCGGCAAAGAATTGTAGAGGTTCGTGCGGACGTCAAAAAAGTTAATAATAAATAATTATATTATTATGTAAAAAACATCCGGTTGAATACCGGATGTTTTTTTAATACGTGCCACCGATTTTGGTTCTGCCGCCCATCCCACTTCGCCAAGGCTTTGTGGGACAAGTCCGTTAATGCTTACCACCAATCTTGGTGCGGCCGCCCATCCGCCTTCGCCGATAAGTATTAAGTTTGTTTGTATTTTAATAACAATGCTACGGCGCGATTGGGCGGGTGTGATTTAGTGTTTTCCATCCGCCTTCGTTTCACTCCGTCGCGACAAGCCAATCTTTGTACGGCCGCCCATTAATGGTTGGAGTTTTTTTGGAATATTGACAGAGCCATCCGCATTTTGATGGTTTTCAATTATTGGTACCAATGCACGTGGCAGGGCAATTCCGGTATTGTTTAATGTCGCAACAAATTTGACTTCGTTTGTTCCATTTTCACGGAAACGGGTGTTTGTGCGGCGTGCTTGGAATGTCCCGATGGACGAACAAGAACCCAATTCGCGATATGTGTTTTCCGACGGAATCCATGCTTCGACATCGTTCATTTTAACTTTGTTGAAACCCATGTCGCCGGTGGAATTTGCAATAACGCGATATGGTAATTCTAAATCTTGCATTACTTCACACAGGTTATTTAACAATAATTCATGCATTGCATCAGAATCTTCGGGTTTGCAGAATATATATTGTTCAACCTTGTTAAATTGATGAAAACGAACCAATCCCCGTGTGTCGCGACCAGCCGCGCCGGCCTCGCGTCGAAAGCATGGTGAAAATCCGGCGTATTTCAGTGGCAGTGCGCTTTCTGGTAAAATTTCGTCAGCATGCAATGAATTTAATATAATTTCAGCGGTGCCAGCCAGGCATCTGTCGGTGCCGGTTAACATAAATACGTCGTCGTTCATAACGGCCAGGTCGGATCCCATAAAATGTCCGGCATCAAATATTGTTTGTGGTTTTGTGACCGATGGGCATTCAATGTAACGGAAACCTTTGCCAATTAATTTTTGGATAACGTATGTTTGGACCGCCAATTCTAATTCCGCCAATTCGCCACATAATGCATATGTGCGTGTGCCACAAATGTTTGCGATTTTTTCTGGGTACCACCAATCGTTCATATCCAATAAATCCCATTGGGCACGTGGCGTAAAATCAAATTTGCGAGGTGTCCCAACGCGACGAATTTCTGTGTTGGAATTTTCGTCCGCACCGATTGGGGCATCGGCAGATGGTATTTGTGGAATGCGGTGCATTAAATCGTTAAATTTAGATTCTTTATCCGCAAGTTCAGCCATATCGGCGGCGATTTCGTCAGAAATTTCTTTACTGCGTTTAATCAATGGTGCTTTGTCATTGGCCGTTGGAATTTCGCGTGAAATTTTGTTTTTTTCCGCGGTTTTTGTTTGCGTTGTTGTTTTCAATTCACGAACACGAATGTCCAGGGATAATAATTCATCAACAACGTCTGGGAAATTTTTAACACGACATGCATTTTTTACGATGTCTGGATTTTCACGAATAAATTTTATATCCAACATTTTATTTTTCCTTTGTATTTACATAAGCAATTGCATCCATGGCGGCGGTGCATCCGCTGCCGACGGCGGTGGCAACCTGCATTTTTATTCCGCTTTGTTCGTCGCCCGCAACAAACAATCCATCGGGCAGGGCGTCCGGTATAACACGACCAACATCATCACGTTTAATCGATTCGTCCAGGTAATCTGTGTTTGCTTCGTGTCCGATGGCGACAAAGATTCCGTCACATACAATTTCATCACCGTTTGTGGTGGTCGCAATCAATTCGCCAGAGTCTGAATCAGGCTTTTTGCGAATCGATTTTAATTCTGTATTAAATATAGGTTTGATATTTTCGCGTGCATTAACGCGGTCACGAATTATGGCTTCGGCCCGGGTGAATGATGGTTTGCGGTATACTATATCAACCTCGCGCGCCAAATCCGCCAAATATAATGCGTCGTTTAATGCACTGTTTCCGCCACCGATAACCAAAACGTGTTTGCCAGAATAGAAAAATCCGTCGCATGTGGCGCAATATGATACACCGTGACCAACCAATTCGCGTGCACCATCGATTTCTAGTCTGCGTGCGCGTGCACCGGTCGCCATAATGACAGCAGTTGCGTTATACGTTTTGCCGTTGTCGCATATAATGGTATAATCAGATTCGCCGTGTTTGATTTCGGTTGTGGACGCATACACAATTTCGGCGCCAAATCCGGTTGCTTGTTTCAATGTAGATTGAATCCAATCCATGCCGGAACCCATGTATCCCGGAAAATTTTCCAGCGTTGCAATTTCACCCGTTTGTCCGCCAAGTGTATCGCCGGCGATTATCAATATTTTTTTATTCGCACGTGCAGCATATATTGCGGCGGTTAAACCTGCGGGACCAGAACCCAAAATTATAATATCATACATTTTCTATTTCCTATTTTTCCTTTTTTATCGGCTTTAAGCATAGCATAGGGTATGGGAATGTGCAACCGAATATGTTATTTATTAAAATACTTTTTCAGCGTGTTATATGCGGTTGTAATTTTCGTAAATTCTGATGTTGCAGACGTTTTGTCGGCCGCCGTGTCGGGATGGTATTTTTTTGCCAATGCACGGTATTTTGCGCCGACTTCGCGCCAAGTGGCGGTAAGTGGCAATCCCAATGTTTTGAATGCGCCACTGACCCCGGTGGGCAATTTACTGGGCGGTGGGGTTTTGTCAAATTGACTGCGCCCGGTTAAAAAATCGTTCAGGAATTTTATGTAATCAGCCTCGTCAGCGTTGGCCTTGTTCTTTTCTTTCAGTGGTGCGCCAAATGTTTGGCGTTCCCAATCGGCCTCTATCTCTTCGGGGGTCATATCGGCATAATAATTCCAATTTTTATTGTATTCGGCCGCATGCGCAGTGCAAAAATGCCAATATTCGCGCAAATCGCGATTTTTCGGCGCACGGCATGTTCCGGCCTTGGTACAACCCGGATGGTCACATTTGGTTATCATTTTTTGCTACCTTTGATTTATCAGATAATGGGTGATATTGTTCCACCGTTTCACGTAATTGTTCAGGTAAAACATGAGTATAAATTTGTGTTGTTGATATGTCTTCGTGGCCCAACATTGTTTGTATCGCGCGCAAATTCGCACCGTGCGACAGCAAGTGTGATGCAAATGAATGGCGCAATACGTGTGGTGAAACACGCGCCGGGTCGATGCCCGCCAACGTTGCGCATTTTTTCAATATCTTGAAAAATCCGTCGCGTGTAATGTGACCGGTTTTTCCGGCCCCGGGAAATACGTATTTAGAATCGACGTCACCGCGCAATTCCAACCATTTTTCCAATGCGTGCACCGCGCCCGCGTGCATGGGAACCATGCGTTCTTTGGCACCTTTGCCATGAATCAACAGGTGGTCGCCCAATATTCCCGTCATCGGCATTTCGCATAATTCAGATACACGCAATCCAGATGCATAAAGTAATTCAATCATGGCACGCAGGCGAACCGATGTTTTTATGTCGCCGGCGGATGATATTAATAAATCTATTTCATCAACCGATAAAAGTTTAGGCAGTGGTCGTGCGCGCTTTGGTAATTCGATGTTTTTTGTTGGGTTGGTTGTAATAATTTTTTCCAACATTAAAAATTTGTAAAATCCGCGCAGGCTGCTTGCCTTGCGGGCGATGCTGGACGCTTTGTCCGGCAGTGAGTTCAGATATTTTTGTATATCGGATTCTGTGGCATTTAATAGTCCGTTTTTCAATGCGTTGTCCGCCAAAGATAAATCGGATGCATAACTGGTTAAGGTTTTTTCACTGCGACCTTTTTCTGCAGCCAGTGCCTCTAAGAAAACATCAATATAATTCATGGGTACAATTCCAATTCAATTGTTGTTTGGGTTGGTGCAAAATACATAATCATAAATATGACCAGGACAATTATACCCAACCAAATAAGAATTTTTTTTGTGTTTGTTTTCTTTTTTAATGGCATGATGTGTCCTTATCTATATAGTATCAAAATGTTCGATGAATACGCCGGCGCCGGCGATTATTATTATTGGTGGTGCGATTATTGCCAATATCGGCGGTAATGCCCCCGTTGCACCCAATGCATTAAATGTGTTAATCATAAAATACATTAAAAAGCACGTGATAATCCCCAGACTGAATTTTAATCCGAAATTGAAATTACGACGTTGGCGTGTTTGCGAAAAAGCAATCCCCAATGTTGCCATTGCCATCATGGTTAATGGTAAAAACAATAATGTCCAAAATTGAACCAGATGTCCCCGCATAGAAACACCAATTGTATTCATTTTTTTAATAAATCCGGGTAATTCCCAAAATGAAATTTGATTCGGTTGCAAATAACGGTCTAATACAGTTTTGGGCGTGATTTGGGTTTTAATATTCCATTTTTTTGTCGACGTGTTTCCACGTGCATCCCAAATTTGTGCCTTGTCAGAATTTAATCCAGATTCTGATAATGTGACGGTTTGGGTTTCGATACGATTTAATAACTTGAAATCTTTATCTTGGACAAAAATTTTTGCGTTTATGAATACCAAATCTGAATTTTGTTTTTTCATATTTGTGGCGGTCATGGTCAAAAAGTGCGAATCGGTTTCTTCGCGAATCCATATTGCATTATCAACCAATTGTAATTCATGATCGGTTATGTTTTTGGAACTGACACTGACGAAATATGGATTTATAACGGCCGTTGCAAATATGCCGATGACGGCCGCACCCAATAAAAATGGTCGTGCAATTTGATATGGTGACATACCGGCACTGGATATAATAATACTTTCAGAAGAACGGGTCATATTGTACATGGCCAACAACGTTCCCATAAATACCGCCAATGGTAAAAATAAAGGAATATATTCCAATAAACGAACCCATGCATCCATGATTGCAGATATCGTATCGGGATTTGATGGCAACCGTTCTACAAATGTGACGGCATATATAATGCCACATATGACAAGCAAGACCAATCCGATACCACCAAAGAATCGGCGCATTAAAAATCTGAACAAAATTGTTGTTCTGAACATGTTGTCCTTTTATATATTATTGGGAATTATACCTTGTTCATTTGACAATTGCAAAATTAAAATGAAAGTGTATAATTTGGGCCTGAAGTTGAAATATAATAGGTGAAAGTTATGGAAGAAAAAAAACCAATTTCGCGTGCTGGGTTTGATGCGTTATTGAAGGAATTAAAAGATTTGAAAGAAAACCAAAGACCGGAAATTTTGCGTGTCGTTCAATGGGCACGGTCGTTGGGGGATTTGTCCGAAAATGCTGATTACAGTGCGGCAAAAGAAAAACAAAGACAAATTGATAAACGGATTCAATATATTGAAAGTATCGTCGCAAATGCAAATGTAATTGATGTCGACAGTTTGTCTGGTGATCGGGTTGTGTTTGGTGCGCGTGTCGTTGCCGAAGACGAAGATGGTAATCGTATGCAATGCCGTATTTTGTCAGATGTGGAATCCGATGGTCGGCAAATTATTTCATGTACTTCGCCGGTTGGACGTGCGTTGATTGGGCGTTGTGTGGGGGATTGTTGCACCGTTAAATTACCGTCGGGTGAAAAAGAATTCGAGATTATAGAGGTTAAATTCAAGGAATAAAAATGCCGGTTCGCGTTCTGCCTGATTTTTTAGTAAATCAAATCGCCGCAGGCGAGGTGGTTGAAAATCCGGCAAGCGTCGTCAAAGAATTGGTTGAAAATGCGCTGGATGCGGGTGCCGACCAAATCGTTATAGATGTTGTTGATGGTGGGCGGACATCAATTACGGTTGTTGATAATGGACGTGGTATGAATCGCGAAGATTTGGCGAAATCTGTTATGCGGCACGCGACTTCTAAATTGCCAGATGATGATTTAACAAATATTACATATATGGGTTTCCGGGGCGAGGCATTACCATCAATCGCATCGGTTTCGGATATGACGATTGATACGTATTGTGCGGGTGAACCAAATGGTTGGCAATTGAACGCAACAACCGGTGAGATTAAGCCGTCAAATTGGGATGGTGGAACACGTATTCGTGTCCAAAATTTATTTGCGCGTACGCCGGCACGGTTAAAGTTTTTGCGCGGTGACCGGGCCGAAATTATGTCTGTGTTGGATGTTGTAAAACGTTTGGCTATGGCACGGCGGGACGTCGGATTTGTGTTGAATAACAAATGGTTTTTCCCAAAAAATCAAGATTTGTTGGAACGTATGGCGGCCGTTATGGGCGATGATATTATGGGTCGAATGTTGGAGGTTTCGGCGGATTCTGGGTCAACCGAATTATCTTTGACCGGGTTTATATCAGAACCAACATTGCGGCGGGCGTCGTCTGTGGATCAATTTTTATTTGTAAATGGTCGGCCGATAAAGGACAAGGTTGTTGTGGGTGCATTACGCGCGGCGTATATGGATGTTATGCATGCACGGGAATTTCCGCTGTGTGCATTGTTTTTAAGCATAAATCCACATAATGTTGATGTAAATGTTTCGCCGGCCAAAACCGAAGTGCATTTTTTAGAACCATCACATGTCCGTGCGTTTATTATAAAAACATTGCGTTCGCGTTTGGCGGAAACGATGAATTTGGTTGCGCGTGTTGATATGGTACAGTCGGTTGTGCCACATCAAATGAATTTAACGTCGTCTGTGTCTGATAATATAAGGAATTGCGCCCCGCATGTAATGCATGTTTGTGCACCAAAAGATGATTATAAATTTGATAAACGTCATGGGCCGGAAAATGTTGCATCCGTTGCACCGGTTGCGCCGGTCGTGTCGGTTGATGATGTGTTTAATGACATGCCATTGGGGCGGGCAATTGGGCAAATTGGTGATAAATATATTTTGGCAGAAAAAGATAATAATTTGATTATCGTTGATCAACACGCGGCACATGAACGCATTACATATGAACGTGTGCGGACACATGCGATAAAGGTGCAACCATTATTGACGCCGATTGTTGTAAATATGCGTGCCGAAGATGTTGTTGCCGTGGGCCAGGTTGCAAATGAATTGAAATTGTCTGGGTTGGTGTTGGATGCATTTGGTGATGATGCAATTGCTATTTTCGAGAAACCTGCGGATTGGGATTTGAATTGGGGTGATTTATTGCATGATATAGCGGACGAGGTTCGTGAAAACGGTCATTCTGTGCAATTAAATGAAAAATTGCATTTGAAATTGGCAAATTGGGCGTGTCATCATTCTGTGCGTGCCGGGCAAAAGTTAGATTTGAATCAAATGAACGCGCTTTTGCGTGATATTGAAAACACAACCCGTGGCGGCCAATGTAATCATGGACGTCCGGTGTACAAAATTATTCCAATTTCTGATTTAGATATAATTTTTGAAAGAAGTTAATTTTTTGTTTGTTAAAAATATAAAAATATGTTATCATTGTAAACGTAAGACAAAGGATAGGGGAAATGAAAAAGATTTTCATTGGCGTTTTTGGCGTAATTGCGATTGTTTTTGGTGCAAATGCAGATATTAAAACAGCAACAACGAATACCGTTAAAAGGTCCGTTTATAATATTAATTATGGTGCAGATGCTTCGCCTTCTGCGGCTGCACCGACATATGGATATCGCAATGGTGTTATCCCACAGACCAAGAAATTGACTACGGCCCAAGGGACGTCTCTGTCCAGTATTGATAATGTTACGGTTGGTAATTTGGCGTCGGTTTCTACGGCGGCGGGTTCGGTTGCAACATCAACCAACAGTGTGGCCGGCAGTGGGCATGTTATTGATACTACATATACTCAACCGACGGCAACAATTGCGGCGAACGCTGATAATATCGCGGTGTTGCAACGTGATAAATTGGTGACGCCCCAGACCGGTAATTGTACATCAAATTCTTTTAAATGTGGTTATGTGACAACGGGCAGTCATGCCAATACACCGAATACCAATGATAAGGTGTGGATGATGATTACAAAGTGTAGAAAGAAGTCAACCCAAAGCGGTGATTGCACATCGGCGAGTGATTGTGAATGTACAGTCAATGGGACAGTTTGGAATTAATCTTTTGTGATTAGATTTTAGTTCAGCACAAATATGTGCTGAATTTTTTTTGTTTTTGTATAGGATTTTTGTGTTTTTTTCTTTACTTTTAGCGGTTTTTTGTCTATGTTGCAAGCATAATCAAAAGGAGAAATTATGGAAGCAACAGTTGAAACAGCAAATGTAGTCGCAAATAATACACCGGCCACCGCGGACGGTAATTGGTTGGGTATGTTGGTTTATTGTGCGGTTGTGTTTGGTATTATTTATTTCTTTATGGTTCGTCCCACAAAAAAACGTATGGCGGAATATCAAAAAATGTTGGATTCGTTAAAGGTTGGATCGCGCGTTTTGGCGGGCGGTATTTATGGAACAATCAAAAAAATAAATGACAACACTATTGAATTGGAAATCGCAAAAGGCGTTGTGGTTGAAGTAAACAAAAATGCCGTTGCGGGTGTGGAATCTAAATAAAAAAGGTATGGGATATGTTTAAGAAACTGGCAATTGTTTTTGTTGCAGTGTTTGGTGTGTTATTGGCGGTGCCAACCATGATGCCAAGTATGGCGCGTTATTTTCCTTCTTGGATTCAGCCAATTAATCTGGGGTTGGATTTAAAGGGCGGGGCCCAATTGTTATTAGAGGTCAATACAGATACAATGTTCCGTGATAAATCTGTGCAATTGTATGACGAGGTGCGCGGTGCGTTGGTGGATAGAAATCGTGGTGTTATTCGGTTTTCTGGGTTGCGTGAATCAGATGGTGTGGTTACATTTTCTGTACGTGAATCAGATGAAGTGTCCAAGGCCAAAGGTAGATTGAAAAGTGTTTTGGGTGCGGGCGTTGATGTGTCGTCAAGTGCAAATGTTGTACGTATAGAATATACAGAAAAACAAAAGCAAGAAATGGTGACCGATGCATTGAACCGCAGTATTGAAATTGTGCGTCGTCGTATTGATGCATTGGGAACCAAAGAACCTTCTATACAAAGTCAGGGTGGTAAATATATATTGATTCAATTGCCGGGTGTTGATAATCCGGAACGTATCAAAGAATTGATTGGTCAAACCGCAAAAATGACTTTCCATTTGGTTAATGAAAATGTGACGCCAGAACAAATGGCATCGGGTCGTGCGCCAAATGGGACGATGTTTTTGCCGTATATGGAAAATCCGGGACAAATGGTGCCTGTGTATTCACATGTAGAGGTATCGGGTGAATCGTTGAAAGATTCCCAGGCTGATTTTGACCAAAATAATATGCCGGTTGTGACGACTGTATTCGATGCGTCGGGTGCGCGTCGGTTCGCAAAGTTGACAACAGAACATGTGAACGAAAGATTTGCAATTGTATTGGATGGCAAGGTTTTGTCTGCACCAAATATTCGTGAACCAATTCCGGGTGGGCGCGGACAAATTTCTGGGGGATTCACATTACAGGGTGCAAAAGATTTGGCCGTATTATTGCGCAGTGGTGCGTTGCCGGCGCCGTTGACCGTTATCGAAGAACGTACGGTTGGTGCGGGATTGGGTGCCGATACGATTGCATCGGGCAAAATTGGTTCGACCGTTGGTGTGTTATTCATTGTGTTGTTTATGATATTGGTATATGGCGTGTTTGGTGCGATTGCCGATATCGTGTTATTGGTGAATTTGGCAATGATTGTTGGTGTGTCGGCTGTGTTGGGTGCGACGTTGACGTTGCCGGGTATTGCCGGTATCGTGTTGACGTTGGGTATGGCGGTTGACGCGAATATTTTGCCGTATGAACGTATCCGTGACGAAGTGCGCGCGGGCGTGCCGACGTTGCGTGCGGTTGATATGGGATTCAATCGTTCTGTCAAAACAGTTATGGACGGAAATTTAACGAACTTGATTTGTTCACTGATTTTGTTCGAATTTGGTGCGGGTCCGATTCGTGGTTTTGCGGTGACTTTATCAATCGGTGTGCTGACAACTTTATTTACATGTTTGATGTTGTCGCGTGTGTTGATTGATTGGTATATGCATGGCAAAAATAAAAAAATTGGTTATGTAAGAAATAAGTAAAAGGTGGAAAAGATGAACTTGCATTTTATGAAATATCGCAAATTGTCGTATTGGATTTCGGGGGCGTTGGTTGCTTTATCGATTTTGTCTTTGTGTTTTCGTGGGTTGAATTATGGTATTGACTTTTCGGGTGGTATCGCGATGGAGGTTAAACCGGTGACCGCGGAATACACAATCGATAAAATGCGTGCTGCGTTAGCAGAGTTCAAGCCAGAATTACAGGTTGTTGATGGTGGGGCTGTTTTGGTTCGTGTTGGTTTGCCAAAAGGTTCGACCGATGCACAACAAAATGAACGCGTAAGTCAAATTAAAAACATTTTGGGTGATAATGTGACTTATTCCCAGGTGCAAATTGTGGGACCGAAAATTGGTGGCGAATTGATTCGTGGTGGTATTTTGGCGGTATTGGTATCGTTTGTTTTGATGTCGGTATATATCTGGATTCGTTATCGTGGTGGTTATGCCGTTGGTTCGTTCGTATCGTTGGTGTTGGACTTTATTTTGATGTTTGGATTTTTTTCAGTCACAGGATTGGAATTTAATCAAACGGCAATTGCAGTTATTTTGATGGGAATTGGATATTCTATTAATGATAAGGTTGTGAATTATGACCGAATTGATGAAAATATCCAAAAATATCATAAAATGCCGATGAACGATTTGATTGATTTGTCTGTGAATGAAATGATGCGCAGAACATTGATGACCAGTATTTCGACAATATTGGCGATGGTTGGATTGTACGCGTTTGGTGGATTGATGTTGCGTGATTTTGCGATTGCTATGACTTTTTCAGTTGTTATGGGAACCGCGACATCTATCTATATTTCTAATGTTATTTTGTATCACTTTAATTTGCGTGAAACACAATATTGATTTAGGACGGTCAATGTAAAAAGAGAGTAGGGAGGAAAACATGAAAGTATCACATTTAATTTTTTCTGTGCTTTTTGCGTTGACCGCAAATTTTGCCCATGCGTCGACGGATGCAACGGATGATACGATTAAAACTTTTTCGGAAATTTATCAAAAGTTGGATTCTGTGCAATGGGGCGGAAAAAATATCGGTATTGTGATTGAAAGTTTGGAAAATTTAAGTCCAAATGCCCACTTGGCCGCCACAGATGACAGAATTATTTTGGTGTGGCGTGATTCTATTGTTGGAAATTTCCAAAAACCGACGGCGGGTGATTGGGATGAATACGGTAAAATAACAAAATCTTTGATTGATAAAATGCGTGATCGGGATGATTCTTTGGCCGCATTGTCAGATGATGAAATGTATGAACGTGCGGTTGCGGCATTAATGCGCGGAATTGATGAATCTGGGAAATATATACAAAAGCAAACTTTGTTGAAAACCCCAAATCGGATTTTGACGTCTTTGGGTATTGATGGTTGGCGTGAAAAGACCGGTGATTTTCGTGTCGGGTCAATTGTTAAAGGTTCGTCCGCGGATGTGTCCGGGATTGCTGTTTCTGATTTGATTGATAAAATCAATGGTCGTGATGTTGCGACGATGACAGATGATGAATTGGATACTGTGTTTCGTGGATTAAACAGTGGAACTGCGAAATTGCATTTGTTGACTCCGACGGGTAATCGAAATGTTGTGTTGCGTCGTGCCACAATCGTTTTGGCAGATGCAGATATAATTTATCGCCCAATTGATGACGGTGGTTTGTTGGAAATCGTTATTCATGAAGTGACAGACAATGCGGCAAATATTGTGAACGAGGCATTATTGAAATATAACAATGTGTCGGGTGTGGTTTTGGATTTGCGTGCGGCCGGTGGTGTGGACCCACGTGCGGCGACCAAGTTGGCCGGATTGTTTATGGGGGCAAAACCGGTAATGCGCGTTTCTCAAACGGCCGGTGAAGATATGGAATTTGTGCCGGGGGGGGATGCGGTGACGAATGCTATGTTGGTTGTATTGATGTCGAATACTACGACGGGAACCGCCGAAGCGTTGGCGTCGGCTGTGTATGAAAATGGACGCGGTGTATTGGTTGGAACGCCGACCGCGGGGGCCGCGCGTATTGCAACGCGTATTGATTTATCAAATGGTGCGGCATTGGAATTGTTAAATAAATCTATTAAATCGGGTTCGGGGGTTGCGTTGGATTCGCGTGGTATTTTCCCGATTGTGTGTTTATCAAATATTCGTTCAAATAAACAGCAAAATGCGTTCTTTGTAAATGTGATAAATAATGATTTCAAGATTCAAGATTTTAACAAGGGCGACAAGGTTAATGTTGATGCGGTGCGGCGTGGGTGTCCGGTTATTACCAGTGGTGATGACGAAGATATGATGTCAATGGCGGTGGCAACGAAAATTTTAACTGATAAAACGGTGTATAATCGCCTGATTGCAGAATAAGGAAATTTCTATGTTTATATCAAAGCAAAATAATATAAAGTGGACGTGGTTGGTTGTTGCGACGGTTATTGTGTTGGCGGCAATATTGATGGGTGTGTTTATGTACGATATTCCGTTATACGTTTGGGCACAACAATATGATTGTCGTGTGTGGCATTGGTTCGCACGTATATTTGATGGTAAAGTATGGGTGATTGTTTTCGGATTGGCAACAATAGTTATGTATCTGAAAAAAACATATGAATTGCGTAATGATCCAACAACGCATATGCATTGGTTTGATATTAAATTTTTAACCAAGGATGCGTATATTAAATTGAAAAACAGTAATGCGTTTTTGGTGTTGTGTTCTTTGGTTGCATCGGGCGTTGTTGTAGAGATATTGAAATTTGTGATTGGTCGTGCACGGCCAGTGTTTTTTGATACTTTTGGAATTGTTGGTTTTTTCCCGTTCACGAACGAGTGGGCATTTAATTCTATGCCATCGGGTCATACGGCTTTATCATTTGCGGGTTTGGTTATGTTGGGCATGTTGATGCCACGGTTTAAATGGTTGACGTGGACTTTGGCGATTATTATCGCGGTGTCGCGTATTGCAATTGGGGCGCATTGGCCGACAGACGTTTTGTTGGGTGCGTTTATCGGTATGGTGTCTGCGGATGTGGTTTTGGCGATAATCCGAAAAATAAAATAGTAATCGCGCTTTAATTTTAGTGTTTTTTATGATACAATGCGGGTATGGACGGAAAATCAAGATTTTTACCCGAAAAACTTTCTGGGGCGTTGAAGAGTTTGGCCTGGCGGTTGCTGGGGATGGTTTTGTTTTTATTTGGTGCAATTTCGATATTGGCTGCTGTGTTTTATAATTCTTATTTAGATGGTTGGGCGGTGGCCAGTACGTTTGGTAATCATGGGGTATTGGGTTGGTTTGTTGGTTTTGTTCGATATGTGTTCGGATTTATTCCAATGATATTTTTGTTTTTGTGCTGTATGCGTGCAGGGGTGCATTTTATTGGGTCGGGGTATTCAGAAGAATCCACACCGGAATATAATATTTTGCGCGGGTTTATTGCGTTGTGTTTGGGAAGCGCGGGGTTTGGAATGTTGTTTCCGGCATCGTCGTTTGGTGGAATGTTGGGGGCAATAGCATCAAATGATATTGGCTCGTTTATGGGTAATTGGCAAATTGTTGTTGGAATATTATGCTTGGTTGGATTTTTATGGATGGCGGGAACGCTATTGAATATAAAGTTAGAATACGTAATTCGTGTTGCAAAGTTAGTATGGCGGTCTGTGCGTTGGGTGTTGTCGGCTTTCCATATTTTGCCAGTTCAAGAAAGCGAAGAAGATGATGAAGAGGTAGAGGAAGAAGAGGTAGAAGAAGCCGAAGAAGAGACAGAAAAACCAAAAAGAAAACGTGCCGCGCGTAAAACTGTGAAAAGGGTTGCCGGGGATGTTGAATATGAATTGCCGGATCCTGAATTTTTGGAAAAATCTGTGTTTGGAAAAATTGTTGTGACGCCTGAATTGAAAAAGACAGCCGAAGCGATGGAAATTCATTTCGCAGAATATAATGTGTTTGGACATGTGACAGGGATTCGTCCGGGGCCAATTGTGACACTTTACGAATTTATGCCGGATGAAGGTACAAAAATTGCAGACGTGACGAAAACTGTAAAGGATATGACGCGTGCGATGGCAACGGAAAATATTCGTATTGCACATATTCCATCGACCCAGTTGATTGGTGTTGAAATGGTAAACTTAAATCGTCAAACTGTGCGATTCCAAGGATTGATTGATAATGACATATTTATAAATTCTAAATACAAAATTCCATTGGCATTGGGTGTCGATATTGGTGGTAATCCAATGTATTATGATTTGGCAAAAATGCCACACATGTTAATTGCGGGTCGTACGGGGTCTGGTAAATCTGTATTTGTGCAATCAATCATTACGTCGATTGTATATCATTTTACACCGGATAAGTGTAAGTTGATTATTATTGATCCAAAAGGTGTTGATTTTGGATTCTGGGACGATATTCCACATCTGATAACACCGATTGTGAAATTGGATCCGGCGGCGGCTGTGAATGCATTGAAATGGGCTGTGCGTGAAATGGAAGAACGGTATAAGCAATTACAATTGGTTAATGCGCGCAATATCGAAAGTTATAATGAAATCGTGTCTGCAAAACGTGAAGCAGGCGAGGTTGTGACCCAGCAAGTTGCGGTTGGTACAGATCCCGAGACCGGTGAAATGTTGTTCGAAACGCAAGAGGTCGATTTATCTGATATGCCGTATATTGTGATTATAATTGACGAGGTTGCAGACTTGATGTCTTTGGCACGTAAAGAAGTAGAGGCGTGTGTGCAACGTATTGCGCAAAAAGCGCGTGCGGCCGGTATCCATTTGGTTATGGCGACCCAGCGCCCAGATGCAACGACGATTACCGGTGTTATCAAGGCGAATTTCCCAACACGTGTTTCTTTCCAGGCGCGCAGTGTGATTGATTCTATGACGACATTGGGTGAAAAGGGTGCGGAACAATTGTTGTCGTGTGGTGATATGTTATTCAGCGAGGCTGGACGTGTGCCGGTACGTATACATGGTGCGTTTATTGATGATTCTGAATTAACACGGGTTGGTGATTTCTTGCGCGAACAGGCCGAACCAGAATATGCGACGGGTGTGACCGATGGTGAAGATGATACATCGGTGTCGTCGGGTGGTGGCGCGCCGGTGGCAGATAGCAAGGCTGGCAAAGATGCGGATTTATATACCCAGGCCAAAGAAGTTGTTGTGCGTGATAAAAAACCAACGATTTCTTATATTCAACGCAGATTAGGTATCGGTTATAACAAGGCGGCGGGATTTATGGAACGTATGGAACAAGAAGGTGTGGTGAGTGCGCCTGATGCAAATAACAAGCGGCATATTTTGTAAAATAGTTATAATGTTGTATCTGGTTGTTGTTTATTCTTTTGTGTAGCATATATGTACAATACGTTCACAAACAATTGTGCTATAACTATTTTTACAGAGTTCATCCATCTCTGCGTTCTGCAGAGTCGCAATTTTAATTTTTGCATGTGTAGTTTTGGGGCGACATTTATTAAATTATGGCTTTTTTATAAGGTTTTTTTGTGGTATAATGTGTGCAAAAGGAGAAATTTATGAATAAAAAATTCTTTGGATTTTTGGCTGTTTTGGCTGTTGTTGGTGGTGCGGATGCCGCAACAAATCGCAGCAGTATGTATTCCAGTATCAATATGCAAAATTCTGATGGTGATACTATCAGAATTAACCGCAGTGCGTCATCTTCGGAATCTTATTCTGATTATGGACGTTCATATCGTGCGCCACGTGCAAATCGTTCGGGTGCATATGATGGAATCGATACATCTTATCGTTATCAACGCGCGGAACGCCCGCAATCACAACGTGTCCAAGAAGAACCAGTGATGGTGTCCAAAGATGTTTATACCAAAGGTAAGACATATAAGAAATCTATGAAACGTAAATATTTTATTGCGAATCCTTTTTATCAACCGTTAAAGGGACAATTCGGTTCTGTCACAACGGGTGAGTATTTGGAAGGTAAGTATAAATTTGCAAATACAGCCGGTGCCATTGATAGAAAGTTAGATGAATGGTCAATCAAAGAAGATTTAAGTTTTGGTTTAACAGACAGAATTGCTGTACAAGGTATGGCAAAATATAATTCTGATAAATTAGTTTGGAAAGACGTTGATACAGGTGGCGAAGATGTATATAAATCAAAAGATCTGAATTTATATGGTATCGGTTTGCAAGGTCGCATTGTTGATACGCCGGATTGGATTTCAACAATATCGGGTTATTACGAACATCAAAAACATGGTATTGATTACTTTATTGCGGATATAAAGGCCGGGTACAAAGTTGCAACATCAACAATTTATGGTTTGTTGCGTGGATGGGCAATAAATATGGACGGTGATGCATATGGTGATTATATGCAAGATACATCTACATGGGCTATGTTGGTATATGGAAACAGCAAAGATACACTTTGGATGGGCGAAGCCGGTTTGGGTGTTTGGACCGTGTTGGCCGAAGATTGGACTTTAAATGTCGAAGGTTTATATGGTGCGTATGATTGGCATAATCAATTTTCGATTAAAGGTGCATTCGGTTGGCAACCAAATGATTATTTTGCTCTGAATTTGTATGCAAAAACATCTTTGTATGACAGTGCAAATGGTAAAAGAAAAGATTTGCATTGGGGTAATTTGCCGATAACTGCGACTGAATATGCAAACAATGTGACCGAAATGGAATTGTCAAAATACAAAGAATGGTCGGTTGGTTTGCAGGTTATGTTCCAATTCTAAATAAGACGTGGGTTGATTTATTATGAAAACGTTATTGTGTGGTTTAACCGGTATTATGATTGCGTGTGGGTCGGCGTATGCAATGGATGATGAATATTTGAATGCAGATACTTCGGATCCGTTGTATATGCTGGAAACCGAGCATTTGCTGTCGACCACGGATGTTGAATACGGTAATGATATTTTGCGTCTGGGCCAGGCGTTTGAATATGGTATGAATAATCGTTTGAACATGGGCGCCAATGTGCATTATCAGTTTGATTTTGTGCGTTCACGCAAAGAACGTGGCTTTTCCAGTATAGAAATAAATGGTGCATATCGGGCCGGGTTGGCGGATGATAATTCTGCACGCGTATCTACGGACGTTTTGTTTGGTGCGCGTTTTGGGGGTAATCGTCATGTTCGTGAACCTGATTTTGCAAAATCAACTTACTTTGCAGGATTGCGTGTTGGTCGTCAATGGGCTGGTGTCACTTTGGCGGGGACTGTGAAATCAACATGGGTGTTTGATGATACGCGCGGTATGTCGTATATTGATTTTATACCCGAAGTTTATTTCCGTATGATTGAAGGTTGGCGTTTGGGTGTGGGATTTGATGCACGTGTTGCAACAAATCCGGCATATGACCGTGAATGGTTAAAGTTCAGATTGATTAAACAATTTGGGCGGACCCAATATGGTGCAACATATGCGTATGAATATGAAAAAGAAGATTCTACGGTGGGATTGTTCTTGAATATTTTATTCTAAAAAAAAATAGAGTGCCGTTTGGCACTTTATTTTTTGCCGTTTATTTTTTCACGTAAACCGTCCCAATAATCAATTCTCTTTTTTATCTCGCGTTCGAATCCGCGTTCGACAGGTGTGTAAAATCTTTGGCGTGACATTTTTTCAGGAAAGCAGTTTTGGCCGGAAAATCCAGATGCTGTATCGGGTTCATAGATATAGCCCGCGCCGTATCCCAAATCGCGCATCATTTTTGTTGGTGCGTTCAAAATGTTTTTTGGTGGGGGCAGGCTGCCTGTTTTTTGGGCGGCGCCGTATGATGCGTGTATTGCGCGGTCGCATGCATTGCTTTTTGGTGCGGTGCCCAAATATACAACCAATTCGGTTAATGCGATATCACCTTCGGGACTGCCTAATCTTTCATATGCGGACCATGCCGCAATAGCAACCTGTAATGCGTTTGGGTCGGCCAGACCGACGTCTTCCATTGCGAAACGTGTCAGTCGACGGAATATATATTTGGGGTCTTGGCCGGATGTCATCATGCGGGCGACCCAATATAATGCGGCGTCGGTATCACTGGCGCGCAGAGATTTATGCACGGCCGAAATTAAATTGTAATGTTCATCGCCGGTTTTATCGGACAAAGGCGCGCGTTTTTGGATTGCGTTATCCAATTCTTCGGTGGTTAAATCATGCTTGAAATTTGCATTTGCGATGTATTCAATTGTGTTTAATAAAAATCGTGCGTCGCCATCGGCCATTTGGCAAAGATGAATTTTTGCATCCGTGGTTAATGGTAATTTTTTATCTAAAAACGTTTCTGCACGGTCGATTAAAATCATTAAATCGTCCGTTCCCAATGCCGTCAAAACGCCAATGTGACACCGCGATAACAATGCGTTGTTCAGATTAAAACTGGGGTTTTCGGTGGTTGCACCGATAAATACGACGGTGCCATCTTCTAGATATGGCAACAATGTATCTTGTTGTGTTTTATTAAAACGGTGAATTTCGTCGATGAATAACAATGTGTTGCGGCCAATTTCACGATTCATACGTGCGGCATCCATTGCTTTTTTTATATCGGCCGAACCAGAAAACACCGCAGACATTGGAACAAAGTCCATGTCCACAGATTGTGCCAATGCGCGCGCAATGGTTGTTTTACCGCATCCCGGTGGCCCCCATAAAATTATGTTGGACAGGTTATGGTTGTCAACCATTCGCCGTATAAGTCCGTTTTCACCAAGCAAATTTGATTGGCCAACAACATCAAAAATTGTTGTTGGTCTCATTTGGTCGGCCAATGGGCGGTTTGCGGATTTCATTATAATTTGACTTTAAGTTTATTTGTTGTTTATTTGTGGTATAATTGTAGTAAATAAAAGGATTTTTGGCAAATGGTAAATAATATGAAAAATAGCGAGTTCACGTTGGCTGTGGCAAATTTGGCAGCGGCCGCAATGGCTAATAATCCGGGGCTTTCGATGGCCGATGCGGTAAATGCGGCGCGGGCAACTTTGCGTGGAACGGTCGTGACACCCCAGCAAATTGCCGAATCGGTACAACCGGACAGGATTCAATGTTTAGAAGATGGGACGTGGCATGTTATGTTGCGGCGTTATCTGAAACGGCGTTTTAATATGACCCCAGAGCAATACAGGGCAAAATGGGATTTGCCAGATGATTATCCTTTTGTTGCACCAAATTATGCGCGTGTGCGGTCTAAAATTGCAAAGAAATCTGGGTTGGGACATAAATAAAAATTTATATTGGTGACGAATATGAAAGTTTATGTGAATTATAATTCCAAAGCGTGGAAAAAATATAAAATCGATTTTGATAAAATTGCAAATGCGGTTGTTGGTAAAAAATATGCAGATGCCGAGGTGTCGATTACTCTGACCGATGATGCCGAAATTCATGCGTTGAATAAAATGTACAGGAATATAGATAAACCGACAAATGTTTTATCTTTTGAATTAGGTGATGATATTTTGTTGGGTGATATTTATATTTCTTTGGATACGGTTGTGCGAGAAGCGGCGGCGGCAAACATTTCTGTTGAAAATCATGTTGCGCATATGGTTGTTCATGGGATGTTTCATTTGTTGGGTTATGACCATTTGACAGATGACCAAGCCCGCGTTATGGAAGGTATGGAAATTAAAGTATTGAAAAAATTAGGTATTAAAAATCCGTATGAAGATAAATCTGATTTTGCATGGTGGAAATACGTGTTGGGGGCGTTGTTTGGTGGTATCGCGCCGTTTGGGTTTGCGCCATTTAATATGTGGTGGGTGACGGTATTGTCGATTGCTGGGGCGTATTGGTTGCTGTGTTTGGGAAAAGAAAAGATAGGTTTTTGGCGTGCGTGGTGGCGTGCGGTGCCTTTTGGTGCAATGTATGCGATATCTATGTTTTGGTGGACGTTGAATTCTATTTATGTTGTGCCTGAATTGGTGCGTCAATTTGCAATTTGGACCGGGCCGGCGGTTGTTGGTATCGGAATTGTTGGTGCGTTGATATTCACAATCCCGTTTGTATTGACATCGTGTATATACATTAAATCTGGTGTAAAACCATTTGTGTTTGCGGGGGTGTGGACATCTGTTTTATGGTTGCGTGAATGGTTTTTTACTGGTTTTCCATGGAATCCAATTGCGAATATCACATTGCCATATCCGTTGATTTCTAATTCTATGTCTTTGTTTGGTGCGTTGGGATTGACTTTTGTAATTATTGGATTGATTGCAAGTGGTGTGCAAATTTTACAAAATTGGCGTAAAAAGATAATGTGGGTTGTCTTTGCTTTTTTTGCATTATTGTTGGGGGGTGGTGTTATTTATGCATATCATAATGTGCAAAAATCAAATGTTGGTAAAGATTCTGTTGCGGTACGGATTGTGCAACCAGTGACCAGTCAGTCTAAAAAAATTGCTTTGTCGCGTGTGGATGCATTGAATCAGGCAAAAATTAGAGTTGATGAGTTGTCTGAATTGGTCGGAAATGTTAATAATGTTGATTTGGTTGTGTATCCAGAAACGTCGTATCCGTTCGTTTTACGAAAATATGGTGATGAAATGCCGATTGCGGCAAAATTGCATAAACCTGTGATTATAGGGGCAACGGTGTTTGATGATGGGTTGGTGTATAATTCTCTCGTTTTATCGGATGCAAAAGGTGATGTTGTTGATATTTATGATA
>Ga0310690_10001885_pt1 | contig 36023 bp, 48 predicted proteins | sample AusTroGonzalo_MG_2_FD_207661 | JGI IMG/M metagenome (GOLD analysis project Ga0310690, IMG submission 207661) | Bovine rumen microbial communities from tropical cattle in Woodstock, Queensland, Australia - Gonzalo_04 (v2) (version 2) | ecosystem: Host-associated > Mammals > Digestive system >...
CGTAGCCGGAGCCGGAGCCGGAGCCGTAGCCGTTGCCGTAGCCGTAGCCGTTGCCGTCGCCGTAGCCGGAGCCGTCGCCGTAGCCGGAGCCGTCGCCGTCGCCGGAGCCGGAGCCGTAGCCGGAGCCGGTATTACGCGGCGCCAGGAATGTCATGATGTCTTCCTCTAAGCGGTCCATACCTTCACGGCGTTGATAGAGTCGATGGCCTTGTCCGTGCAGGGGATGATCTCGATGACGCCCGCGACCATCATGGAGGGGACGGTAACGGAGAACTTGCACTGCTGCGGGGCTTTCACTCCGTTCATGGCGAGCTCGGAGAGGGATGCTGCGCCGTTCCAGTACCAGAGGCGGCGGCAGTCATTGATGGTAACGATGACCCCTGCGGGGGTGTTTTCCTGATTGGTGACCTCGCCGAAGAAGACGCCGGCGGAGTAGGTCCTGATGATTGATTTTGACATTGTTGCTTGTATTGAAGTGTTAAACGATGAATATGTCGATAGGATCGTCGTCCAGGGCGTCCACGGGTTCGCGCAGGCGCTTCAGGGCGTTGAGTGAGAGACGGATCTGGTCGGAGGCCACGGCGTCGGTGCAGACGCTGCGCCGGGCGTTGACCTTCTCCAGGCGGTCCATCACCTTCTCCACGGTGTCCCCGATGACGTCCGGGGAGGCGAAGCGGTCGATGTCGTGCGAGAGTGCGTACGCGAGTTCCTGGCGTGCCTTCGCCACTTCCTGGGCGACGGGGTCGGTGGTGGAGATCTGCGCGAGTGCGGCCTTGTCGGCGATGGCGTCCAGGCGCTGGAGGAGGAGTTGTGCGAGTGCTAACATTGGGCGGTGTGTTAAGTGTTAAACGCTGACGATGAGGTCCCGTCCGGTGGCCTTCTGCCCTGCGAAGCACATCTCCAGCAGGCGGCGCTTGGTCTTGAAGACGGGGGAATAGTTGAGGACGGCACCGATGCCCCGGAGGCCGTTCTGGCGGCGGTACTGCTTCGCGGCGTATTCCTTCGCAGCCTTCCAGTGCTCCTCGCCGATGGAGAAGAGGTCGCGCTCGATGCAGCCGTCCATCGCCATCGCGCAGTAGCCGTCGAGGTGGTCGTCGGCGAGGCGTCCCGTGTCGCGGTACTCGCGCCAGAGTACGTTGATGGCGCGCACGGTGGCGGCGCGGTTGAGTTCGTCCACTTCCGCGCGGGTGAGCGACGTCGTCGACGGATCCTGCCGGTTTCCCCGGCGGTAGTTGCGGATCGCCTCCTTCCGGAGGTCCCCGTTGACGTAGTTCGCCAGCCAGCCGAAGATGACGGCGGTGTTGGGCTTGGTGCGTCCTCCGAGCTCGCCGGCCACGCCGGACTCGCAGACGAGCACGAACTCCTGGGAGGTGATGTACGGGTATGAGCGCAGGATCTTGTCCGTGACGTCCTTCACCATCTGCTCGTAGAGGATGGCGTCGGGGAGTGCCACGTCAGCGAGCCCGTAGGCGCGGTCGACGCCTGAGCGCACGGCCTCGGTGGCGTCCTCCTGGCGGTAGGTATTCATCGCGGGGTTGCTCGCCGCGATTATGATGTCACGCGTGTCCATTACTTCCGGTATTTGGCGGCGATGGCCTCGATTTTCGCGTCGAGTTCCGCCGTGGTTGCTGTGACCTTCCTCCCCTGCGGCTGCTGGCCGTTCACGCGCTGTCCTGCCTCCTTTGCGTTCTGGAGGCGCTGCGCGGTGATCTGCTCCTCGCGGAGGCGGGTGACGCACCACGAGAGGATGGCGCGGTAGTGGCTGGCGTAGCGCTTGCGCGGGTGGTTGACGAGGTAGTCGTCGAGTATCTCGCAGAGGCGGTGCGCGTCCGCTGCGCCGAAGCGCTCGACGAGATTTGCGTGCTCGTCCCGTGACATCTCCACCTTATCCCCGAAACGGTACATCTCCTCACGCGCGCGCGAAGAGAGTGTGTCTATATCTTTTCTTCTCTCTTTACTCTCTTGAGAAGAGGGGGTGTGGGGGGGAAGGGTTCGGTTTTCCGAACGGTCCGTTCGGTTTTCCGAACGTTCGGTTTTCCGAACGGTATAGTGTGGACGCCCTTCCCTATCGTCCCGATCCAGGTAGCCTTCCTCCACCAGCGCCTTCAAAATATCGGACGCCTGGCCGCGGCTGACACCGCACCACTCGGCCACATATCCGAGGCTGCCGTGGTAGTCGCTCTCCGCGTCGCGGCTGAAGGAGTAGACGAGCGCGTACACGAGGAGCCTCGACCCTCGCAGGCCGAGCTCCAGCATGTCGCGCGTGATGACGATGTAGTCTTGTTTCATATTGCCTCCATGACTTTAGTCCAGACGACGTCCGTGATGGACGCCTTGTAGTATTGGTTGCAGGCAGACTCGCAGGCCTTGCGGTCGAAGCCCTGGGCGGCCCACGCCACCAGCTGGTTCCGGATGTTGATGTCGTTCGGCATCATGGTGACGGGGCGGAACTTCCCGCCGGTCTGCTGCCCCTGCTGCTGCTGCTGCGCCTGCTCGCCGCCCTGCGTGTACTTGGTATTGTCCTTCGCCCAGTAGATGTCAGCGCCGATGCCGAGTTTCTTGCATGCCACGGAGATAGCGTCCGTCTCCGCCATTTTGAAGGCCTCGTCGTTGAGTTCAGCGCCGCGGCCCTTGCCCGCGTACTTGCTGCCTCCGATGCCCTCGATGGGTGCGGACCATTCCCCGCCCTGCTTGACGTAGAGTTCCACGCGGACCCAGGCGACGCGCTCGGCGTTGCCGCCGATGACCTGCTCGTCGCTCCAGTGTTCGGTGATCTTGGTGTACCAGCCGAAGCCGATGGGACCGAAGCGCTCCGTGAGCACCTTGATGCGCCACATCGGGTTGATGTCGGTCTTGCCGTTGAGATTGCCGCCGCTGATGGTCTTCTGCGCGGTATGCGGCACTTCCCTCCATGAGTTGTAAAGGTCGAGATTTTCCATGTGTTATGAGTGTTGAGTTGATGTTGCAATCAATATCCGAGAATCTGCTCGTCGGTGTTTTGGCCGTAGTAGGACGGGGAGCAGCCCGCGTGTTTCAGGCGTGGGATGGCCTCCTCGTAGACGGACTCCACCTTGAAGCCGAGGATCTCCGGATGCTCGGCATTGGCGAAGGCCTGCGCTTCCTTGTAGGTCCAGAAGCAGACAGTGGTGAAGCGGCGCCATAAGTCCCAGCGGGACACGAGGTACGAGTAGCGGACCACCCAGTGCCAGAGCGGGGTGAAGTCAACGTCTGCCATAATCGTCGAGTGCTTCGATGTCCTTCACGTCCCACTGGGCGCGGCTGACGAGCAGGAGCAGTCCGGCGGTGAGAAGGTGCCAGGGGTTCCAGATGAGGGCGCAGACGGCCAGGATGACCGCGAGGGCGGTCCAGACGATGCGGTGCAGGCAATTGATAATGTTGCACAAATCCTGCAACTCGCACCGCGTAAGGTGGTGGTAATAATTGTTTTGCATACTATCTGATTTTTAGTTCTGCGCGGGCCTCGTCGCTGGCGCGCAGGGCGAGGATCGCGGAGACGTTATACATCTTCTTGGAGTTCCGGGCGACGCCGGAACGGTGCGGCATGATGCGTCCTTCCTCGACGGCGCGGCGCATCCAGGCGCCGTAGGTGCGGAAGGCCTCGCGCTCGGAGATCTCCCCGGATGCGAGTCCCTGGCGCTGGAGGGCGATGGTCGCTCCCAGTTCGGCGGCGGTGGCGATGAGCCTTTCGAGGTTGGACGGGTTCATGATACGCGGGTGATAATATAGGTCCGGGTGGGACGGTCGAGGTGGGACCTGAAACGGCGGTCCAGGGTGAAGGACATGTCCGTGACGTAGCGGCGGACGGTTCCGTAGGCGTAGGCGTCCACGGGGACCCGTATCTCGTCTCCGACGGCCATGTTCTTGACCTGCGTGAGGAGTGGTGTGTTGTTGCTCATATCGTCAAAAATGTTTGGGTGCGGGGGCCGGAGTCGGACCGGCTAATGTCCCAGGTTTGCATCTCGTCTATCCGTTCAACGAAGCTATCCCCGCACTTTTATAGGTTTGCCAAGACCTTTATGATAGATTGTTCAAGATGTACTGCTTGTCCTTCTCGTTCAGGTCGATGCCCTCGCGGAGTTTGAACTTTGTGATATAGTTCTGGCCGGCGAGGTCCACGGCGATCTTGTAAGAGTCCTCGCTGCCGCAGTCGTCCGCCACGATGGCGAGGTGCTCGGCAGCGAAGGTGAGCTTCTCCTGGAGTTCGTCGAGTGCCTTATTCGCGGCGTTTAGCTGGCGCTCAACCTTCAGGGCGTGCTCCAGGACTTCGTCGAGGATCTTCGAGTGACCGTGAAGCTTGTAGTCATCGCAGAACGCCTCCTTGTCCAAGTCGGTCATCATATAAAGCGGGTTGATCTTGGAGTTGAACATCTCCTCGGTGCAGTGGTTTCCCATCAGCGTTTCGTACTCGTGCCGTAACATAGTGGTTTCGTGTTAGAAAATTTTTATATTTGTGAATAACCTACCGCAAATATAGTAATTTTTTCTAACATTCAAAAAATTTTCTAACTTTTTTCTAAAATCTATGGAACTTGCCGAAAAACTACGCATCCTCCAGGATGCCTACGACCACCTCCTCCGGAACGGAGTCGTGAAGTCAAAGGGGGATTTTGCCGAACTGACCGGCACCAGCCGGAGTTCTATGAGTTCGGCGTTCAGCGGAAACGAACTCTACCTGACGGATAAACTCATCAGCCGGGTGATTGAGATCGCGGGACAACAGCCGAAGACGGACGGACACACTGTCCCCCTCTTCCCCTTCAGCGTCCGCGCGGGCGCATCCCTGAACGACATATCCGAGGGGATGACGGACGCGGCCTGCGAGCGCATTACGTCGCCTGTACGGGGCGCGGAGCTCGCGATGGAGGTAGTGGGCGACTCGATGGCTCCGGCCTTCCCTGCGGGCGCGCGCGTGCTCCTGAAGCGCGTCCAGGCGGACACGTTCATCGCCTGGGGCGAGGTGTACGTCGTGGACAGCGTCAACGGCCCCGTCCTGAAGCGCATAATGCCCACCGACACGGAGGACGTCTGGGAACTCCGCAGCGACAATCCGGACTACCCTCCCTTCCGCATACGCACCGCGCACGTCCGCGGCGTGTGGCGCGTATTACTGCGGATGATCCAGTAGGCCGTACCTCTCCCGCAGGATGTCCTCCATCCACGGCGCCCAGCCCCGGAAGGAGTTGCTTATCCACACCACGCGGTCCAGAGCCTCGCGCACCTGGGCCGGGGTGGCCTTGTGGTCCCACACCTTGAACTGCCACACGCTCCCCGGCTCCTCGACGTGCTCCGCAGGAACGTCCGGGAAGAAGGTATTGAAGTACAGCTGCTCCACAACGTAGGAGGTGTCGTCGCAGTGGTAGCGGTCATAGGTCTCCAGCAACTTGTCCCACTCGTACCACACCGGCAGGTGACAGACGAAGTTCCGCGTCTGGAGGCCCGCCTTCGCGAGCGCGCCGCGCGTCTTCCAGTTGTCCTGCACCCAGGCGTTCCAGCGGATCCCGCGGTCGGTGATGTCGTCCCGCCGCACCTTCAGGCGCTGCACGTCCGCCAGCGTGAAGTCACGCACGGCGTAGATGTCGTCGCAGGTGTAGATGAAGCCCTCCGCCTCCGGGTAGTGCCTGCGGACCTCCCGGAACTTGTGGACGTGGTCGAGGTGGGCGTGGTACTGGCGGCAGCCCTGCGGGAGCACGACGCGCGGGCAGGGGATGAAAGTGACGCCGTCGATGCGCGGGTCGTCGCCGACCACGACGATCTCGAAGTCCTCCTTGAAGTGGCGGCGCCATCCGGCGACCGCAAGCGCCAACTCGCAGCCCTGGGCCGCGCTGGCGAGGTAAGGGATTACGACCTGGATCATATATAAAGATTCTTGTTCTCTTCCAGCCACTGCGCCGGGTCTTCGCCGTTCCAGCTTCCGTGCCCGTAGTGCTCGACGAAGCGCCAGATGTTCCGGCTCCGTCCGGTGAGCTGCGCGGCGTCGCAGTCCGCGAGGAACGAGGCGCCGGTGTCCCAGAACTGCCGCGGCTTCAGTTTCCACGATCGCTCCGGGTCGAAGTACCGGACGCCGTGCGAGCGGCACAGCGGTACGTTCAGCCAGCAGAGCATCGGCAGCAGGCGCGGGATGCGCTCGCGCGCCACCCAGCGGTTCGCGTAGCACGTCCCTGACCATGCCACGGAAGGGTCCGCCAGCGGTGACGGGTCCGCCTTCAGGAGGCAGTCGGAGTCCATGAGGATGAAGCCGTCCGGGAGGAGGTCGAAGAGCTCGTCCACGCTGCGCGCATGCTTCGCGGACCCGTGACCGTTGCAGGTCGGCACGCGGTCCGGGAACTGCGCCAGGAAGGCGTCCCAGTCGATGACCCGGCCGGCGGTGTTGTCGATGTAGGAGATGTTGCTGGACCACGGCCGGAAGGGCCGCTGGTCGGAGTTGTCGAAGACGGTGACGTCCGCGTCCGGGCAGTGCTTCCGGACGGAGAGAATGGCGGCGCGCGTCAGCTCCGGGGTGTTATAGTGTACGATGGCGATGTCCATACATACGCAAAGGGCGGGAACCTCACGGCCGCCGCCCCGCCCTTGTAGATTAGTAGTACGATGTTATGAAAAAAGCATTTCAATGAAAAAACGCAGACCGGGACGTCTCCGCCGCGGCCTGCGCCAAAACTAATAACCGTTCATGAAAGATGAGATCTATCTGGAATGAAAAGGGCGCACCCTCACGGTGCGCCCTCCTCGTAGATAATCAATTTATGGAACTTACAACTCTCATTCAATGACAAAACGGGGCCGCATCACTGCGGCGCCCGTCCTTGTAAATCCAAATCACACATGAAGATAAAAGAATGTTGCTCATAGACGAAAAGCGGGGACGCATCGCTGCGTCCCCTGCCCACTGAATCTCCTTAATCCTTTAGAAATGGCTTTCTTTGCTCTCCATAGACAAAAGGACGGGATGCACTGCTGCACCCCGTCCACGCTCAACACTCATTTAATCACTGAAGACGATCTCTATAAACAAAAAAACCGGGACGCTTCACAGCGGCCCGGAAAAATTATCCTATGAATCACGATTTAATCTATCTATATAATAGCGCCGCCCGTCCGTTTGGAAAGGTTCACCAGCAAAAAAGTTGCAAAACCTTCGCATTCGCCCCGTTTATGAGGTCCCAGTCGCGCTCCGCGTAGATGTCCGTCAGGGCGTAGTCGCCGACATGGCAGAGGCACTCGTCCACCAGGGCCTTCTCCACGCCCGCCTTCCGGGCCAGCGTCGCCCAGGTGTGGCGCGCGGCGTAGAAGGTGAAGCGCTCCACGCCGTTCTTCGAGCACCACCTCGCCAGCGCCCGGTTCACCTTCGCGGAGGCGATGTCCTTGTCCGGGTCGACGTCGTGCAGCGCGGGCAGCCACCACGATGCCCCTGCGGGGCCACCAAGACGCCGTACGCGCTTACATACGCACGAAGGGAGGTACACTACCATCTGCGCCCTATCGGCCCGCCTGGTGCGCGTTTTCTGCCGGTTGTAGGTCCAGACTCCGTCGCGCGGCGGAACGGCACCGTAGAGGTCCGCGAAATTCGCGCCCATGCACGCGAAGGAGAGGACGAAGGCGTCCAGGGCGATGCGCTCCATCGGGTCGTCCGTCTGGGCGTCGATAATCCGCTGCATGAGCTCCGCGCCGAGGTTCTTCTGCCCATCCGGGGGCGGCAGGTGGTACTCTATGCGCGAGAACGGATCGCGCGGTATGAGGATGCGCCCGGTGTCCTCGTCATTGTAGCGCGCACGCGCCGCGTCGTAGACGTGCGCCAGCTTCATGACGTGCCGGCTGCCCGTGCCTCCCCCGCGATCCTTGCTCGTCTCCACCAGCCTCCCCTCCTTGTGGGACCACTGCATCTTCTTCCCGGCATCCACGTCCTCCATGAAGTCCAGGACCAGCCGCCGCGTGATGTCGTTGACATCCAGCTCGCGCCTGCCCAGGTAGCGGGCGAAGGCGTTGAGCGCGCCCTCGTAGTTCCGGCGCGTGGTGGGAGCCTTGCACTGGATCCACGAGTCCGCGAATGTGAAGTAGTCCAGGCGGAAGGAGTCCGCCTGCATCGTTGCGCGGATGTGGTCCACTATCCAGTCCACGTCCGCCGCCTCCAGGTCGAAGGGGTTGACGTCCGAGAGCGCAGCGCGCATCCGCGTGACGAGTTCGTCGCACTTGTTCCGCAGGTCCGGCGACTTGATGTTCAAGGATCGGGTGAGGTCGGACGGCCTCGCCCAGAGGGAGGTGGCAAGTTTGCGCTGCTTCCGGTGGTGGGTGATCCGGATCTTGACGTTGTAGGTGCCGTCCTGGCGCTTGTGGTTGGCGTAGACGACGGCCTTGAAGGTTGGCATACTATACTGGTTTGAGCAACATCCCGGATGTGGTAAACTTCCGAGCAACATTTCAGCGCAAAAATACGCATTTTTCGCGCAATTTTGCAAGGGCTTCCCGCGTCATCCGCGCGGATATGCCCTCCTGCTGCGGTGGGTGGCCGTTCTGCGGTGATATTTGGTTAGAATTGCATGGTCCCCTCGCAGAGATGCGCGGGGACTTGTTTTTGCCCGTTTCCGCCCCTTCCGTTGAGCAACATCCGATAAAATACTGCAAAAAAGACGGCCCCCGGCGTGCTGCCTGCGGGACCGTCTTCGATAGTATGCACCACAAAGATAGCGATTATTTCCGGATCTCAAAATATCCCAGGCGGTACTGGATGCCGATGCCGGCGTAGGGAGTCACGCCTCCGGACCCGTAGCCCACGCCAGTCTGCACTCCCCAGCTCCAGCGGGAAGGCTCGATCCTTTGCGTCGTGGAGATGGTCACGGTCTTGCGGTAGACTTCGATGTAGTCCAGCGACGGATCCACGCCGGACACCACGGCCCGGTAGGTGCTGTCCTGGTAGACCTTCTCGTCGCGCGGCAGCTGCGCCCAGACGGTGTCGGTCTTCCCCGGCACCGGCACGGGGACGCGGACGGTGTCGACCGTCCTGACGGTCACATACACCGGCGCCGTGATGCGTATGGTGTCCCGGAGGTATAATGTGTCGGTCCGCGTCTCGATGACCGTCACGGGGTCCGTATCGCGAGCGTAGCGGATGCCCGCGCAGACGCACACGGACGCGGCAGCGACTGCCACGGCTATGGTGCGGATGACGGTATGCCAGGACGGGCTCATGCCTGGATGACGAGGTTCTGCCGACGCTGCCGGCCGTCGTTGCTCTTCAGGGCGATGTGCAGCCACCGGTCCCCCTTCACCTGCTCGTCGATGCACTGGTCGTACCGGATGCGGTTGTCCTCCAGCCACCCGGCCGCGAAGAGGATGAACTTCGCGGTGCGGCGCTTGTCGCTGGGACGGATGTCCGCGGCCCAGCCCTCCAGGTGTGCGGAGTTGGAGACGCCGCCCACGGCCTTGTTCAGCCCCTTGCAGCGGAAACCGGAGGTCACGACCAGCGGACCGCCCCACGCCTCGCGCAGGGGGTCGAGGATCTGCCGGCGCAGCTGGTCCAGGTGCGCCACCTGCTCGAAGGTCGGGGTGTTGTCGATGCCCTTCGCCTTCGCGGCGTCGCTGGCGATAAATTCGTGGAGTTCAAAGTAGCTCATCGTCACGCCTCCAGCTGTTTCACCTTCGCGGAGACGTACGGCCATGCCATAGCGGCCACGCACGCCACGCATGCGGCGATGAAGTGATACTTTGAGGATATGGCGACGAGCACGCCGCCGATGGCGCCCACGATGTACGCGCAGATCTGCGCGAAGCACCAGGCCTTAGCGATGATTTCTTTCCAATTCATCTCGTTCAAGTCTTTCAATCTTGCCCTCGAAGCGTTTGAGTTTGATGTCGAAGGACGTCTTGATGCCGAGGAGGGCGCCGGCAAGGACGAGGAGCTCCGACACGATGGAGATGGCGCTGCTGGCTATCTCCCCCAGCGGCGGGATGACGAAGAGGCACACCGCCGCGATGAGCACGCCGCAGGTGAACGACGCGATTGCGAGGCGCGACTGGATGATGGTGAGGTCTTTTGCTGCTGCCATGTCTTATCAGTTTTATACTTCGGTCCAGCCGTACACCCCCGGCTCGTACACATTCGCGGGGATCGTGCTCTCCCAGTGGCTTCCGTTGTGGCTGACGTGGGCGCCCAGTGCGTAGGCGTCCTCGCTCCCTACCGGCTGTCTCCACTCCGGCCACTCCTCGATGCTCACCTCCACGAACAAGCTCACCGCGGTGTCCGGCGTCCATTCGCTCGCCGCCGTGTGTGCCTGGATGACCTTCCACAGCTTCCCGTCGTACCAGAGGCGGTCCCCCACTGCGACGGCTTCCTCTATCTTCGACGCCCATGTCGGGAAGAGAGCCGCCACGGCGAGGGCTTCCTCGTCCGTCAGCTCCTCCGTCTCCGTGGACAGCATCCGCTTGACGGCATCGAGGATTGCCCCGTACCCCGGCTCGGTCGCGGGCTGGGGAGGAACTACGGGGGGAACATATACCTGCCACCCTGCGGCGGCTATCTGCTCTGCGCTGGGGTTGCTCACCCACTCGCCTCCGGGCATCTGGATGGACTTGCAGTAGCTGAGGACCTGCTGTCCGCCTATGATTTTGTAGTAAATCGTTGCCATATCGTCTTTGCTTTAGGACGGGATGCTCCCGTCAGGGTTGAGTTCGTAAAGGTTGTTTACATACCAAGTCCATGAACCGGACGCCTGATAAGCCGCGAGGATGCTGTGGTCCGAGGAATAAGGGACATATATCTTCTTCTGCTTTGCTGAGCCCAGCGGCTCATAACCTCCGGACGGCGGTGTCGTCGCCCGGCATACGAACACTGCATCGTTGGCGCTGCCGAAGAAGCAGTCCTCGCTGATGTATGTCACGGTCGACGGCATGTCCGCGAAGGTGATGCCAGCGCGGCTGAACGCTCCCCATCCCAATGTCGTCAGGCCCTCCGGCATGATGATTGACGCCAGATTGCTGCACCCGCTGAAGGCATCATTGGGGACGCTGGTCACGCCCGTGAAATACTGGAACTCGTCGAAGGAGGTTATCTGGGTGTTGCCGTAAAAAGCGAATCCGATGCTCGTCACCCTCGCTGCCTGGCTGGGCGTGATGCCCACGCCGTCGCCCCAGTTGGTCGCGCATATCTGCTCAACGACCGGGTCGGCGAACACGATGTATTCCTCCCGCGTCGGGGGGAGCATCATCGCCCTACGTCTAAGTAAAAGGTCTCTCATACTACGAGGAAGGTGCTATGTCGAGGAAGGCCCCGACGGAGTTCATGATGCTGATTTCGTAGTAGTGTCCCGCCTCGACGGTGGGTGCGCTGCCGCCGTTCCACGATATGCCGCTGGGCCAAGTGATGGTGGGCGCGGTGCTTCCAGCCGTGAACGTCCAGAAGTAGTGGTTGACGATGCCGGAGACCGCAGAGGCCATCGCGAATGTCACAGTTCCCGTCAGCACACCGAGGTCATAGACCACGTTAGGCAGGAACCCTCCCTGCGGCTGGGAACTGCCTACGGTAGGATGAATTTCCGAGTACACACCACCGGACTTCACCAAGTTGTTGCTATTCGCCGTGGGGGTGTTGTCAACAGTAGGTAGTTGGGGGATGCCATAGTAGCTGTTCCCTACCTTCAGCCCCGCCAAGTCCGTGGGCGTAGTTCCCGACGGCACGGTGGGGTTCGCCTCGACCGCATCGGGGATGGTCGGCGTGTCGCTAATGAGAGAGTACGGGAGCTTGTGCGAGGAGTCAATCGTCGGTTGCTTGCCCGCAAGCAAATTCGTCAGTTCGGTGTTAGTCGGAAGGTCGCTCAACTTGCTCACCAATCCCGAAGTGATGCCGGAATTAAGGGCCGCCCACTGCGCCGCAGTGAAGCCGGAGTTGTTCAGCGCGTACTCAAACGCCCACGCGCTCCCGTTATACTTGTACCTCTCGACCCGTGCGATTTCCGTAGGGGTTGCATCAGAGGTCGGAATCTGCACGAAGGCGTAGTCGTTGTTGTCTGCCGTGGAGATAGCCGTGCCGAGGGCCGTTGCTATCTGGGACTGCGTGGCGGCGGTGGTCAGCGAAAGGTCGGAGACAAGGTTGTACGAGCCTCGATAAGTTGCCGTTGCCGTGCTGATGCTCGAATTGACAAACGCCTTGTCCGCGAGTTGGTTGGATGCGGATGCCGCAGAAGGAATTACCTCGGTGATGGGGGTGAGGTCACTGGGCTGAACAGCAGTATCAGCCTTATCAAGGGAGGTTTGCACACCACTCGCAAGGTCGGAAGCAGGAATACCCGTCCCTGGCTTCTGATAGGCCGTGTCAGCCGCGCCGAGGGAGTTCTGAACGCCTTGCGCAAGGTCGGTCTTGGGAATACCTCCCTGCGGCTTGTCGTACTTGTTCCCGAAAGCTGTGACGAGCGACGCGGTAATCCCGGAGTTGATAGCCGCCCATTGGGAAGCCGTAAAGGACGAGTTGTTTAACGACCACTCATAGGCCCATGCCGTCCCGTCGAACTTGTAGCGGTCAACGCGGGCAATCTCCGAAGGCGTTGCGTCAGCGGTCGGAATCTGCACAAAGCAGTAGTCGTTGTTGTCAGCCGTTGCGATTTCCGAAGCGAGGGCCGTTGCCACCTGCTCCCGCGTTGCGCTCGTCGTGAGGTGCAAGTCGCTGACGAGGTTGTAAGTCCCCCGGAAGGTCGCCGTTGCCGTCCCGATGGACGAGTTCACGAAGGCCTTATCCGCGAGCTGGTTCTGGGCCGACGCCGCAGCTGGGATGAGTCCGTTGATGTCCGCGATGTCCTGCACGGCTGCGTCGGCGTTTTCCAGGGACGTCTGGACGCCGGAGGCGAGGTCGGCCTTCGGGATGCCGTTCTGCGGCTTGCTGTAAGTCCCTGCCCCGATGTTGGTGCGCGCTTGTGCCTTCTGCTCCGTGGTGAGCGACTGCTCCGTGTATTTCACGGCGTCAGCGGTACCGCCCTGGATCTCGATGTTTCCCTCGCCTTCGATAGGCGTATTGTTGATGGTCTTGAGCTTGATGTCCACCGCCTTGCCGGACGGGGTGACCTCCGTCCCGTTGACCTTCACCTTCTCGATGACGTTCACCTGGGCGCCGGCGGCGATATTGCCGAGTTTTGTCTTGTCGGTATTGGTGAAATCGTTTTCGGAGAGTCCCTTGCCCTCGACCTTGTCGACCTTGTCGGATACGGCCTCCAGACGCTCGTCCATCTCCGGACCGGTAAATTGTGACTGATATACTGCCATATTGTCAGTTTTTAATAGTTTCGTATGATGACGTCCGGCGCGGCCTTCTCCCAGCCGTCCGGCAGGTCGGACTGGTCCACGACATCAGCGCAGCCGCCGTTCGCCACGACAAGGATGACGGAGCAGAAGACGCCCGCGCACTCGTCGGTGAAACGCTGGTTGAAGGTCGTGAACTCGTAGGTCTCCGGCTCGATGCCGCGGTCACGCAGGACCCGCAGCACGTTCTGGAGCGTCTCGATGCCGACGCTCTGCACCTCGACCTGGTTCGCGAGGTCGGCGCGCAGGCGGTCGACGTAGTACAGCGTGAAGGCGTACCGCATGAAGTCGTCGTTGATGTCCGCACGGTGGCGGCCCTGGACCCATGCGAAGGTGCCGAAGCGCGCGTCGGCGTAGGAGTTCAGGCGGAAGATGTCGTTCTCCACGATCATCGCCACGGACGGCTGCTCCGCCGCCGCGTCCTCGATGGTGCGTATGAGTTCCAGCAAGTTCATCGCCTCGTGCATTTAGCCGGTGATGACATCTTGCCGCGGGCGCCTCCGAGGAAGATCCCGCAGGAGGCGGCGCTGTAAAGGTTCGAGCGCATGCGCTGGCAGCAGGCCTCCGTCAGCTCCGGGAAGCTGGCGCGGTTCGCCAGGAGCCACGTCTGGAGGTCGTAGCAGCGGGCGTCCGCCTTCGCCTGGTAGTAGCCCTTCACGGCCGCGAGTTCGTCGGGAGTCGCGACCTGGAGGTTCTCGTCGCTGGACTTCGCCACGCCGAAGTTCGTCAGTTTGTAGGACTTGTAGACCACGTCCGCGAGGGCCGTGTAGGCGAGGAAATACTGGCAGCGGTCCACCAGCTCCTTGTAGTCGCCGGCCAGGGCCTCATCCTTGCGCAGCTGCTCCAGCTTCGCGAGAAGCGGTCCGCCGATGATCCCGCGCAGCGCCACGTCCTGCGCCTCGACGATGGCGCTCTGGAGGTACTTCCCTGAGAGGTTGTCCGAAGCGTTCGTGCAGGACTTGACGAAGTCCTCGGACGTCAGTAGATACTTCTTCGCTGCCATAGGTCTATGCGTCATTTGCGCCGCCGCTGGTGAGCGCGAACGGCTGGATGGTGAGTACGCCCGTCTGCCCGCATACGCGCTCGAAGGCGGCGATGATGCGGTCCTGCACGGGGGCGATCTGCGTGCGGTTGTAGAGGTCGAAGGCGCTCCGGTACTCCTCGGACGAGAAGCCGAGGTTCTCGGTCGGTATGCCGAAGAGGTTGGGGTTCGCGCGGAAGCTCGTGAAGATCTGCTGGCGGCTGCGCTTCGCAAGTGCGTCATAGCGCGCGCCGAAGTCCTCGGTATGCAACTCCTGGATGAGGGCGGAGTGCTGGCGGTCCGGGGCGAAGGAGAGGATGACGCGGCCGGCGTTGTCCTTGCCGCTAAATTTCTCGGTGAAATCCTTTTCCACCTCCGCCTTGAGGTCGTCCGCCGGGACGCCGTTGCACAGCTGGATGAAGGCGCTGGCGGCGAACTCGTTGTTGATGCCGTTGAGGTGGTACTCGTCGATGCAGCGCTCCGTCTCGCACGCCTTCACGGCCTGCGCGAAGAGCGGCATCGGGTACACCTGCTTCCGGGTGTTCTTGACATAGATGACGGACGCGGCGTGGCGGTCCTGCTCCTCCGGCGTGAGGGTGGCCCACTTCTCCGCGATGTCAGGCATGAAGGACGGGTACTCCTTCTCCGGGCGTCCGCCCTTGCCCCACTTGTCACTCCACCAGAAGACGCTGACGTCCTCGTTGGTGCGGATGTCCTCGACGTCGAGGTTGTAGATCTCCGCCGGACGGCCGTCGCGGCCGCGGATGACCTCCAGGGCGAAGCCGCCGTAGATGAACCAGTCGAGGGCCATGCCGCGCACGATGTCGACGGCCATGTCGCCCTTCTTGTTGCACCTGCCCTCCGGGAAGAGCGCGGAGACGAGCGTCACGGCGTTGCCGGCGACGTAGTCCACGGAACCGTTCACGATGGATCCGAGCGTGGCGACGTCACGGTAGAGGCCGAGGATGTAATCCGGGTACTTGTTGCCGGGTCCCCACATGACGATGTCCTTCCCGCGCTGCTTCGTCTCCGTCGCCGGGACGATGTTCGTCTCGACGTACTTGTCGACGGCGCGCAGGAGCACCGGGACGGCGCTGCGGACGGTGTCGGGGTTAGTCGTTGTATTGGTCATATTGTACGGTGTTTTCGAGTTCGTCGATGTCGGCGTCAGGGGTGCCGATGACAAGGAGGCCGGTGGACACCACCTCGCCGTCGATCTCGGCGGCGTATTCGTACTCTCCCTCGGTCATGCCTGCGGGGAGCATCACGCCGAAGGCATAGTAGAGGCGTGAGTTGTCCGGGATGTTCGGCAGTTCCCCGGGCGCCCCGGAGCCTGCCAGCACTATCTGGCGTCCGAGGGCGTCGCAGACATACAGTCCGTCGGCGTCCACGAGGTAGACGTAAGGGTCGCTGGTCAGCTCGATGGCCGGACCGCGGTCGATGGTGTTCACGACGTACACGCGCAGCGCGCCCGCCGTCTTGACGCCGTTGGCGGGGATGTAGACCGTCTGCGGCCTGGTTGTGTTCTTCAAATAAAGCATGTCGTGACAATAATAGCGGAAGGGCGCGGAACGGAAAGACAAAAAGCAAGGCCGGGGGCCGCCTGCCTCGCAGGTCAGTCCCCGGTCCGTACCGATAGAATGAAGAAGGGGCCGTCAGTCAATGATGCTGGAGAGGTCCACGCCGTCGGAGCCTCCGACGAGGATCTCCTTCGGGAAGGTGGAGTTGTTGTCCTCCAGGGTGATGGAGTAGCGGTTCGCGTCCGTGCGGGCGGTGCCCGTCTGGCCGTCTCCCGCGTTGGCGATCATCGGGTTCTCCTCGCCGAGGAACCAGTAAACGCCGTTCGCATCGCGGACGAGAGCGCGCAGGTCATTGACGGCCAAAGCACTCATCTCCACCCTTTTATTCGTCTCCATGCGGCTAAAAAGCATCGTCAGCAGGGTCTGCACAAAGTTCACGCCAGCGGCCACGTCGATGTTCAGCGTCGACTGCATCGAGGAGGTGCCGGGGCGGAAGTAGTACCTCTTGAATTTCTTGCCGGTGTCCATCGTGATGCCGGTCACCTTGTTCGAGGTGACGGTGATGGCGGTGACGTCGTCGAAGTTCGCGAGGTAGACCTCGGACACGCCTCCCATGCTGCTGGCGCAGTCCTGGGCGAGGCCGGATATGGTCTGGTTACATGCCATGATTTTGTCGTGTTAGAGGGTTAGGGAATACCCCCCGCCCGGTCAGGAAGCGGGGGTGGTGTTCTCGGCGATCTGGCCCAGGGCGGTGACGCCCGGAGCCGGGACGGCAGGAGCGGCGGCGAAGGTGCCGAGCACGATCTGCGCGGGGAAGTGGTAGGCGACGCCGGAGGCCCACTTGATCTGGTACTTCCAGATGCGGTCGTCGTTCGACCACCAGAGGTCGAACTTCTCCTCGTCGTTCTCCATGTCGGTGCCGTAGACGAGGTTGTCCGCGAAGGTGCCGATGATCTGGAGGGTGGTGGCGAGGCCGGGGGTCTTGATGACGCGGACGTCGCTGCCGGGGAGGATGAACTCGTCCGGGTTCTCGTTGACAGCGCCGGAGTGGTGGTAGAGGTTCAAGGCTACCATCTCCATGAGGAAGGCGCGGAAGATGGCGGGCGACACGAAGATGACGCCGCCCCTTTCGATGGTCTCCTCGGTCATGGAGGCATAGACGGACTGGATGCCGGCGAAAGCGCTGGATCCGGAGGCGATGTTGACGTCGACGACGGAGGCGTCGTTGTTCATCTGGTAGAGGAAGCCGTCGATGAGGTCGCTGCCGCTGTGGGCTGCGGTCTTGCCCTGCCAGATGATGGTCTCGATCTTCTTGTTGACCTGGTCGACGAGGGTGTCGATGATGTACTGCTCGTACGGGAGCTCGTTGTCGCGAGCGTTGACGCGGACGAGGTACTCGGCGTACTTGCCGAGGAGGGTCTCCGGGCAGATCTGGCCGTCCACCTTGTGGACCTTGACAGCGATGGTGCGCTCCGAGAGGGTGATCTCATCCAGCGGCAAGAAGCCGCAGGTGGAGCCGTCCTGGATGGTGGGAGATACGGCCAGGTAGTGGAGGTGCATGGAGCCCTTCACGCCGGTCTGGATGCCGATGCGGGAGCGGGTGTCGCGGTTAGCGAGACCGAAGCTGCCGATGATGAGGTCGCGGTTCTGCTCGACATATGCGGTCAGACCATCGACGAGGAAATTGGTAACTGGGGAAGGCATAATTTTGTTTGTTTTTTGAGGTTATTTCTTGCAATAGCGGGAAAGGTTGTCGAAGCGCTTGTTGCCGGTCTTGGACACGGCGGCGCCTTCGGCGACCTTTTTGTTCGGATGCTGGGCGAGGGGCTCGCGGGAGAGCTCCTCGACGCGCTGGCGGAGGGTGTCGTTCTCGGCGCGCAGGGCGGCGAGCTCGTCTTCCACGGGATCAGGGTCTGCTGCGGGTGCAGGATCTGCCGGAGCGGGGTCTGCTGCGGGCTCGTCCACGGGGACGAATACGCTCTTCACCTCGTACTGGTTGCCGAGGATGCACTCGCCGGCCTCGTCGAACTCCAGGTCGTAGTGCCAGTACTTCTCGCCGGCCTCGGACCAGACGCAGACGATGGCGTAGGTGTCACCGGCCTCGACGATGTACGGCCACTCGATGCCCTGGGCCTCCAGAGCTTTCACGATGGCCTGGTAGCGTTCCTCGTAGGAGGCCTCGAAAAGTTCACGGATACGGCGGTGGCGCGAGAGGGCTGCGCCCTCCTGCGGCGCGGGATCCTCGGCGGCAGGCGCCACCTCGGCCTCCGGGTCGCGGATGTCGGTCACGGCGCCGTCCACGACGACGATGACCTTGCCGTCCTCCGTGGTGTAGTCCCCGTCGGCCGCGGCGGTGCGGTTCCCGTCCGCATCCTCGATGTAGACGCGGTCCCCGGCCTTCAGGTCCTCGTCACCATCCCAGGCGAGCACGCCCTTGTCGGTGGTGACGGATGCAAACTTGGAGAGATACCTCCCCAGCTTGCGCAGTAGGTTGGTCTGGTTGAAACTCATATTTTTACGATGTAATGCTCGCATGATGCGCTCGAACATGCCGTCGGCGTCCTCGACCGCCTCCTCGACGTACGCGAGGCTGTTTTCCGGGGTGAGGGTGTAGAACACCTCCATCGAAAAGCCCTTGTAAGTGCCGTCCTTCACCGCCTGCCAGACCTCGTCGTTCTGGACGTGGTACTCGGCGAAGAGGGAGCCGTCGGCGATGTCCTCGAAGCCGGCGGGAGCGATGCCCTTCGCGCTGTCCTTGATGAACCACTGCACCAGGTGGACGTCCTCCTCATCGTGCCCGTCGTGCATGGTGTCTAAATTGTCGGCGCGGCCTTCGGTGAGGTACTTCTGCGCCATCTCCCGGATCGTCGAGGCGGGGAAGATAATATAGTGTTCGCCGAGTTTCTCGTCACGCCGGTACATGGGGAAGTCGGCGCGGGCCACGACACCGCGGACCAGGCGCTTCTCCTCGTCCTCGATGGCGAATAGCTGCGCCTTGCGCTGCGCGTCGAATACCTGGAAGTCCGACATCACGGCCGGGTCGTCCACGAGGGAGACGCGGACCATGCCGTCCTTCTCGTCGTCGACGAGGACGCGGTAGACTGGTATGCCGTCGATGGTTGTCATAATTCGTGCAATTCCGCGGGGATAATAGCGCACGGGGGCGCGTTGGAAACACGTCCTAAAACGTGGCCTCCTGCACCCTCACTCTCTGCGCCCTTCCTGCGGCCTCTATGTCGCTCTGGAGGATGTAGACGCGGGACGGTGCGGCGGCGCGGTTCAGGCGCTCCACATCGCTCGCAGTGGACGTCTGGAGCACCTGCGGGAGTGCGGTCTGCACGGCCGGGGCGGTGGCAGCCATGACGGATCCTCCGGCGCTGCCCGCGCTTCCGAACTGCGTGGCGCGTATCTTCGCCGTGGTGGCGATGCCTGACGCGAGGACGCCCGCGGCGTTGGTGGCGGCGAGGATGCCCTTCGCGATGGCGCTGGGGATGGTCTTGTCGTTCCACGTCGCCCAGATCGCGGACGCCATGCCGGACAGCGTATTGATCCAGGTCTCCGCGATCTGGAAGCGCTTGGAGTTCTCGAAGGACCGCTTGTCCTTGTCGGCGGATATGTCGTAGAGGTCCGCGATGGCGCCGAGGACGTTCCCCACGCCTGCGGCGTACTCCTGCATGATCTTCACCTTCGCCTGCGCCGCAGCCTCGGCGTCCTGCACGTCCTGGCGGCGGATGCGGGCGCGCTCTTCGAGGGCATCCTGCTCTATCTGGACCTCCGTGTCGGCTATCTGCTGCTCATAGTCCAGGTAGGCGTCCAGGTCTCCGCGCTGGATGGCCGCCTGCTGGAACTCACGCAGGGCGGCGAGCCTCGCCTCGTTTCCCTCCTGCTGAATGCGGTACGACTCCTCCTGGCGCTTGCGCTCGTCGTCTACGGTGGCGGCGTTCACCGCCTGCCGGCGCTTCGCGTTCTGCTCTATGGCGGCGAGGCGCTCCTTCTCGCGCGCGAGGGCGTTCTTCAACAGCGCCGCCTCCGCCTTGTCCAGGTCGGCGGACGCCTTCTCCTTGTCCTTCGTCATGTCCACGACGACCTCCTCGAAGCCGTCCGAGACGTCCTTCGCCAGCGCGGATCCCGCGTCCTTCGCCTTCTTCCGGCTGCGGCTGGACACCACGCCGGAGATGAAGGTGTCGGCGGCGGTCTGCCCCGCCTCGAAGTTCGACTTGAACGTGAAGCCTTTGGTGACGGCCTCACCGATGGCCTGCCCGGCCGCCTGCGCGTCTGCCTTGATGTCCTTGAAGTTCCCCGTGAAGAGGTCGTGCAGTATCTTTCCCGCGCCTTTCGCCAGCTCGATGAACGTGCGGAAGGGCGTGATGAGGAACTGGAGGACGGCGTTGCCCACGCCTGCCGCGGCGGTGCTTATCTTCCGCAGCATCCCGTCCGAGCGTCCCGCGAGTTCCACGACCTGGTCCACGACCCACGATAGGGCGTCTGCTATCTTGTCGAGGATGCCATCGAAGAACTGCATCACCGGCTCCAGGGCCTTCAGCGCTTTCTGGAGCGCCGCGGTGGCCTTCTCGTTGTCCTTCAGCCCGTCGGCGATCTTGTTGATGAGCGGGGCGATGAAGGTGATGATGCCGATGATGGGGTTCGCGGACATGAGCTTGAAGGACTTGTCCAGCTGGTCGCCGGCCTTCTTCACGCTGCCCATGCTCGGAGGGAGGTCCTTGACGATGTCGTGAAAGCCGTCGAGGGCGGACTTGTAGTTACCGACGTTGCGGGTATAGTTGCCCTGCATGGCGTCCATCTCCTTCAGCTTGTTGTTCACGGTGTTAATCTGGGCCGCGAGCGCCTTGAACTGCGCCATTCCTTCCTCCGTGGAGGTGTCGATGGCGCGGAGTTGCGTCTTGTAGTCAGCCATCTGCTTGACGAGGGCGTTGTAGGACTGCCCGGTCCCCTTCGCCGCCTTCGACACGTCCTCCATGCTCGCGAAGGTCGCGTACATCGCGTCCTTCAGCGCCGCCTGGTTGACCTTCAGTTCGCCGAGGGTCTCCTGGTACTCCTCCGTCCCTATCTCCAAGCCTTCGAGGTTTTCCTTCAGGATCTTGATGTTCGCGCGGAGGTCCCCCACGCTTCGCACGGCCTCGCCGGTGTCAACGCGGAGGATGGTGATGGTCTCGATTTGTGTTTCTGCCATGATGCGTTAGGTGTTAGCGTTCTGGGTTACGGTGACGGTGACATAGTTGCCGGAGACATCGTCGTAGATCTTGAGGCTGTATGACCGCTGCGCTCCGGCGTAGCCGCGGGTCGCGATTGTCAGCGTCTCGCCGTTCACGGAGCCGCTCCCGGACAACGGGGTGGGATTGACCCAGAAGTACGGGCTCAAGCTCTCGACGTGCCAGGCGCGGGACGAGAAGACGGTGACGGTGGCCGGACGCCCCTGGCGCACGGTGACGGCGGTCGGATAGACGCTCAGGTCCATCGCGCTCCCCGCCGCCTGCGATACGGTCACGGTCCGGCGGAGCACTCCGCACTGGAACGTGACGGTACCGGTGCGCGCCGCTCCCGTGTTCGGGCTGACGCGCACGGTGACCTCCTGGTTGTTGCCGGAGTAGCCGGAAGCGGGCGAGACGGTTATCCATGAGTCGGACGTCCCGGCGGTCCATTCGTCGGACGCGGAGAGGAGGATGCCGTTTGTCGCTGCCTCGTTGCCGAACTCCAGGGTGTCGGTGTCGATGATGAACGTCTCCGGGATGTTCGGCGTCTGGAGTATCGTCGCCGACTGCGACAGCGTCGCATCGGGCGTCGACTGGAACGTCACCGGGATGGTCCGGATGTTATCCGTGTCATTGGGCTCGTGAATAACGTCCACGCGGAACGTCCCGGCGCTCCCGGATGCAGGGGTCACGATGACGCCCTGGACGTTGCAGACGGCCTCCCACGGGACGGAGCTCTCAACGACGAAGGGGGTGCTGACATAGCGGTATGATATAGAGACGACGCCGAAGGGCGTCACGCGCAGGAAAGCCGGTGCAGCCGCCTGCACTATCGTCACCTGCACGGACTGATACGGCCCGGCTGTGGTCTCGAACAAGAAGACGAAACTGCGGGACGCCAGCGACGAGGGGTTGACGGGCAGTGTGGCGACGACCCGGCCGCCGTCACCGCTTCCGGTGGTCCGGTCGAGCGAGACGTCCGCGTCCTCGTTCACGACCCGCCAGGAGGACGAGCAGTCGATGCCGAAGGTCGCGTTGGTGAAGTCGTAGGGGACGTCAATCGTGCCGAAGGGTGTCACGCGGAGGTAGTCCACGACCGCGGGGCCTGCCTGGCTGAGCGTGGGGATGGCCGAGAGACTGCCGGCGCTGCTCCGGACGATGAGGGAGAGAGTGCGGGATGTAGTGGCGGCGGACACCGAGACGCTCATCGTGGTGCTGCCGGTGCCGGAGAGCGTCGATGGCGTGAGACCTGACGACACGTTCGTGATGCTCCACGCGAGTCCGCTGGAGGCCACGATGCGCAGCGTCACGGTCTGGGCGCTCGAGTCGATGGACGTCTCGTCGAAGGACGCGGTCAGGGACGCCTGGGCGCCGCCTTCCTGGTAGATGTAGAACTCCGTCACGACGCCCGTCTCGGCGCATGTGCAGCGGATGACACCCTGACGGGCGGCGCCTGGGTTCGCGTCGATGTCGTAGTAGATATAGCCGTTCCCGCTGCGTCCCGTCCAGGGATAGTATTGCAGATAGGTCGGATGTATCCACGATTCGGACGTGGCGCAGGACCAATTCCCGTTACTGCCGACACTCGCCCCGTCCTCCAGGTGCGCGGCGGCGCTGCGGTCGTCCCAGTTGCGCTCCGAGAAGTCATCGTAGCGGTAGATGTTGGCGTAGTAGTCCGACCCGGAGGACGCGGCCTCCTGGTGCAGGTAGAAGGTGGCGGTCTGGCCGTTGCAGGTGACAACGACAGCGCCGTCCCTCGCCGCCCCGGTGTTCGCGTTCACATACATCGTCACGGACCCGTTCCCCGTGCCGCTGGTGCGGTTGAAGGACACGAAGGAGGGGTAACTGGTGAGGCTCCACGATGCCCCTCCGGTGCCTCCGACGTTCAGGGTGATGGTCTGCCCTGCGGCCGGTGCAGTGGCGCTGTCGTGGCTGCCGGAGTCCAGGAGCGTCAGCGTCTGGGCAGGCGCGCCCGCCTCCTGGTGCAGATAGAACGTCACGGGCTCGAATCCGGAGCAGCTGAGCACTATCGCCACCTGGCGCGCCGCGCCGGTGTTTGCGCTCACGGCCACGGCGAAGTTCCCGGTGCCCGTGCCGCTGGAAGGCGAGATGGCCGTCCAGTTCACGTCCGGACTCTCGGCGGCACTCCACGACGCCCCTGCGGGGACGGTGGCGACGAGCGTGATGTAGCCCGCGGAGGCGGGAAGGGTCGCGTTGTCGTTCCCCTGCAGGTCGAGCAGGGATATGGAACCGGTGCCGCCGCTGCCCGCCTCCTGCGTCACGGAGATGGTGACGAAGGTCGTGGGGTCGGAGACGAGGTAGACTCGCACGGAGGCGCTGCGCGCCGTGGCGCCGTTGCCTCCGGCGGAGAAGGTGATTCCGGCGGAGCTCGTCTGGGCGGTGAGCCATGACGGGACGTCCTCCGTCTGGAGCGCCCACGCTCCGGATGCCGTGACGGCCACGGGGAGCTGTCCGCCGTTGCCGGGGAAGGCGATGGCCGAAGGGCTCACGGAGATGGTGTCGGCGGGACGGGGATCCTGCGAGAAGGTCATGCGAACGATGTCGCCGTCCTCGTTGGTGAGCGTCACCGAGGCGTTCCGGCGGTCCGTGCCGGTGTTCGCCGGTGCGGCGATGGTTATGACGGTGGTGCCGGCGGGACCGGAGAAGTCCGAGATGTCCAGCCACATCGACTCCTGCGTGCGGCCGAGGGTCCAGGCGGACGTGGAGCGGACGGTGAAGGTCAGCGTCTCCCCCGCCGTGAGGAAGGCGAAGGACGCCGCCGCGGGCGAGATGCGGAGATAGTGCGCCTCGACGCTTCCGGGGCCGGTGTCGTAGGCCCTGCGGTCCTGCACCTTAACGAGCTCGATCTCGGTGAGGTCCCAGGACGTGAGGCTGTGGTTCCGGATGGCGTTCATCGTCCAGAGGGTGCCGTCGAGCCAGTAGAAGCGGCGCAGGAGCGCCTGCCCGACCGGAAGGCCACGGAGATCCGCCATGCACGTCAGGACGCGCGTGTCGGCGTTGTAGCGGTCTGCGAGGTACGCCTTCCACCACTTGCCGAAGACGGAGTTGTCCTCGCCGGTGGGATATGATATGCCGAGGACGGGACGCGCGAGGGGCATGCCCCACTCCAGGGAGTCGACGATGTAGCGGTCGGAGAGGACCACGCGCCGGAAGGAAGGGAGACTGGTGACGTAGGGACCTTCACCCGTGAGGTCCCAGCAAAGCGCACCCGCGAGGACTTCCATCGCGCCGTGGTCCTCGGTGATGTAGTAGCGCTTGCGCTGGTCGCCGGTGACGACGGGGGTGGGCATCATGCCGGCGAAATACACCAGCACGTCCCTCCCGTCGAAGTCCTTGTTCTCTGCCTGGTGCAGCTGGAGCTTCGGCAGCCAGTCGGCGCCGGGCGTGTCGGGTGTATCATAGACGATCTGCGGGATCTTGAACGCCGTACCGATGGAGTTTGTCCGGACGATGAACGAGATGGAGGTGTCACCGTTCCACAGCTCCTCCATGACGGTCTCGTAGAACGGGAAGTAGAGTAGGCGGTTAGAGGCGTTATAGTCAAAAAAGCACGAGGCGAAGAGGCGGTTGCTTTCCTGTACCTCCGCGGCGTCCTGGAAGACGATGTCCTGCGTCAGGACCTTCGTGGAAGCGTCGAACTCGTAGCCGGTGTCGATGCGCTGGATGGCGTAGCCGCGCCCGTAGTCGCGCTCGTACTGCTCCACGAACTCGCCCTTGCCTCCTTCGCCCATCTGGTACCAGCGCTTGTCCGCGAGGACGGGGTTCTGGCCGGTGTCCTGCGAAAGGTCAACGCGCGTCGTCAAGTCGATCGGGTCGAGGGCGCCCTCTCCGTAGAAGGTGGCGCGGGTGACGATGCGGACGGTCTTCGTGGCCGCGTCGTAGAGGAAGAGCAGGCCCCAGATCTTGCAGTAGGAGACGAGGTACGCCATCGGTGACTTCGACGCTGCGAGGACGTTGTTCAGGCACTCCTGCGAGAGGCGGTCCTCCGTCGCGATGAGCGGGAGCGTCCACCACATGTCCGCGTAGTCCGGGTTGTCGTCGCGGAAGAAGGTCGGGTCGAGGGTGACGGTGTAGCCGCCGTTGTTCCGGCTGTCGCAGATGGCCGTGATAAAGGCCTTGACGGACACCACGGGGCGCTGGAGATTCCAGCGGAGGTCGCACACCTCCCACTCCGTATGGGGCTTCTGGAACGTCAGCAGGGCGCAGCCGACGCCCGCCTTGTAGGTGTAGGTCAGGCCGTCGGAGAGGTACTCGTCCATGACGTTCTTGAACGCCTGACGGGTCACGATGGCGTGCGAGGCGTCGAAGTCTTTGGGGAGGCCGTTGTAGGCGGGCGCGAAGTTCACGATGTTCCAGAACGTCGCGGCGGGCGTGCTGCCGGCCAGATGGTACCATGCGTCGCGCACGGTGTCGGACGCCACGGGGGTGACGGCGAAGTCCGTCACGTCATTTCCGTTCTTATCCTTCCAGATGAGGTCGCGCAGGGTGCGCTCCTTCCCGTCCTCGGTGTTCGCCAGGGCGTAGAAGAAGCTGCCGAGCCCGCCGTAGAGCGTCACGGTGTAGGCATGGATGCGGCTGCGGCTGTTGACCTTGTCCAGGCGGCAGTAGCCCGCCTCCAGGACCGTCCCGTCCTCGTTGTAGAGGGTGAACGGCGTCTTGCGCGTCGGGTCGAACTGCGTGCCGTCGTAGCGGACGCCGAAGACCGTCTTGCGGTCCAGGCGGAAGGCTGCGCCGAAGACGGAGTTGTTCCGGCAGGTGCCGGGGAGCTGCACCTGGTGGCTGGAGGAGTTCACGACCGCCGTGGGGTTCGCGAGGTTCTCGCGGGTCCAGTTGTAGAGGATCCAGGAGTCGTCGCCGAGGTCCACCCGGCGTCCGGCTATGTAGAGCTGCACCTTCCGTCTCATCGCCTCGTGATGTCTTGCGCCAGCTGGACGGAGACAGTGTACTGCACCATCCTCGCTCCGCTGCCGCGGTAGGTCTTATATTCGCAGGTGGTATCGGTCACGATGACCGGGATGAGGGCCGGGACGGAGATGTCATAGAGCATGACGGTCGTGGATCCGAGCAGGTGGTGCATCCGTGCGGCCTGGGCGTCTGTGAGCCAGCCGGTGCGGAGCGTCCAGCGGCGCGTCACCTCGTTCGCGTACTCCACGGTGCCGCGGGTCTCCCTGCTGCCGTTGTCGTACTCCTGCTCCATCGTGTGGCGGTCATAGTCGTCCGATTGGGACGTGCTGCCCTCCATGAGCAGGGTGTCCCAGCCACCGAAGGCGTTAACGTATGCGAGGGCATAGCGTGCGCAGGCCGGCACGACCGGGTAGGTGACGCCGTTGAACGTCACGGAGGCGAGGTTGGAGAAGACACCCAGCGGGACGGATATGACCTGCGCCTCGGCGCTGGAGGCGGCGCTGACGGAGACGCTCTGGGACGTGCCGTTCTTGAAGTTCACGATAACGGTCTGCGCGGCTCCTGAGAGGACGGACGCGATGAAGGCCTGGGCGGCGGAGAGGCGTCCGTTCACCGGCGCGGCGAGGGCCGCCTGCGAGGTGTGCGCGTAGTCGTGCGACCAGTCCGCGACGAACTGGACGGTGTCGACGAGCACGCCGCCGGAGCGCACCTGGAAGGTGACGGCGGTGCCGTCCTTGCGCGCCAGGAGGTTCAGTGACGGTACGGCGTGGGAGAGGTAGTCGGCGCAGATGTCGTTGATGCGCACCCGCAGGGTGCTCTCGTCAGGGCGCCGGACCGCGTGGCCGGAGAATATGTCCGTGCCGCCGGTCTCGATGGTGTAGTCTGCCTCCTCGACGCTGCCGAGGCTGACAAAGTAGTCTTTCCAGATGGATGCGGGCATGTGTATGCGGTATTGGTCCGCCTACAAATAGCGAAGGCCCCCGCCGTGGAATCAGCGGAGGCCGTTTCCGTGCCCGCGGGCGCGTCTATCGCGCGGAGACGAGTTTCCGGATGTAGTTCGCGGTGTCGGCCGCCAGCGCCGCCGCTATGCGCTCCCGGTAGACCTTGTTCATCTCTTCCACCGTGTCGGTGAGGTCCGGCTTGCCCTCCGTGCCGAAGACCGCGATCTTCCGCTGGATGAGGAAGGCCAGCTGCTCAGGGGTCGGGAGTTTCCCGTTCTTCATCGGTCGCGGCAGGACGGGTTTTATCTGGATCCACTTCAAGATGGCGGCACGGGGAGGCCAGTGCGGCGCGGTGTCCATCTCCACGAAGCGCCAGTAGTCAGCCAGGTCCAGCTGCACCTCGTACGTCCCGCCGCTGTATTCGATGTGGACCTCGCAGGAGTTCAGCAGGGCGCCGGAGGCGATGCGGTCGTGGAGGATGAGGCGGTCCTGGTAGCGGTTGCGGACTTCCACGCCGTACTCCTGGAGCACGGCGTAGAGATTGGAGGTGTCGAAGAGTGTGTCCATGTCAGTGCGTCTTTCGGTATCGTTCAAGCGCGTCCTCGCGCCTTGCGTTGCGGTCTTTCGTGTAGCAGAAGATATTGAGCGTCTCCACCATCGTCTGGCGCCATACGTCGTCCCACGGGCAGCGAAGCGTCTCGCTCACCGTGTCGACGAGGGCGAGCCAGCCCCACTTCTGCGAGAAGGCGTCCGGAGCATCCTCCGCCCCTTCCGCATCGTCTCCCTCGCCTCCCTCCGGATGTCCCTCCTCCGGAGCTTCCGCGCGGCCCTGCGGGAACACGCCAGGATATGACGCGACCAGCGCATCCATCGAGCCAAAAAAAAAGCGGACAGCGCGACGGCGTCGTCGGCGCGCATGTGGTCGCGTATGGACGCCTGCACGTCCACGGGGTCGTAGCCGTCGCAGTAGGCGCGGCCGCGTGGCGTGAGCATGCAGGAGAGCAGTTCCACGGAGAGGGCGCGCTCCTTCTCGTCCATGCGGTCGGCGTAAGTCTTGAAGTCCACGAACTGCGCGGTGGTCATCGTGCGCCAGTCGCGGATGCACTCCAGCTCGAAGTCACCGCAAAGGTACCAGCGCTGCGGGATGCGCTTCGGCAGGTCCGCCTCCAGGAAGCGTGACGCGGCGACGCGGTGCATGTACTCCTCGATCGGGAGCGCGTATATGTCCTCGGCGGTGCAGCCGGATAGCGCGGCGAGGATCTCCGCCTGGCGGTCGAGCGGGTCTATGTCCTCCGGTATGGCTGCGAGCTTCAGGAAGACGCCGAGGGTGAGGTCGGAAAATGTGCTTATCATGTCAATTTGTTTGCGTTTGGTTCAATGTCGTTGGATGCGGCTGACGGCGTACTGGCCCTCCTGGTAGCGCGAGAGCGGCGACAGCGAGGCGTAGCGCAGGGCGTCGATGCCGTGGTTGAAGAAGTCGATCGGCTCGTTCGTGAACGTCCCGTCAGGGAGTTGCTTGAAGAGGTACTTCCGCCCCTCGTCGATGAGGTGGACGGAGCGGCGGGTGACGTAGATGGTCCACGCGCGGAGTTGCTGGATCTGCTCCCGGACCGTGGTGCGCTTGTCGCTTCCGCGTACGTCTGTGAAGCCGAACTTCTGGATCTCCTCGATGCTCTTCGGCTCCGCACAGTCGGCCCAGACGTTCCGGGCGCCGAGGGACCGCAGGGCGGCGGCGATGTCGGGGTTCTTCATCCCGGTCTGCCACAACTGCTCGTCCGCGTAGATCTCGCGGCGTCCCGTGTGGATGAGGCACCGGACGGCGGTCGTCGGGTCGTGGGTGAAGCCGAAGTCGACGCCCCAGGACTCCGTGAAGCCGGCGGGGTCCGGCATGTCGTCCACGATGCGGAAGTCGAAGATCTGGCCCTCGACCTGCCCGATGAGTCCGAGGCCGTAGACGCGCCACCAGTTCCCCGCGTTGCGGTTCGCCTCCAGTTCGCGCCGGACCTCGTCCGGGAGGTACTGGTTGTCGAGATAGGTGGAGTGGACGAGTTTGTAACGGTCGCGTTGCGGCAGGATCTCCGTCCCCCAGAAGGGCGCGGAGGGGTTGTAGTCGTACATGACGAGACCGGAGGTGCGGAGGATGAGCTGGCGCGCAGCCTCCCACGCCACGCGGTTCGCTTCGTTGATGACGAGGCGGTCGCGTCCGGGTCCGCGGAACTTCGCGGGGTTGTCGGCCCCGAAGAACTCGATGATGGAGCCGTTTGGGAAAGTGTAGATGCACTCGGAGACGCTCCAGGCCTCCTCGTCCCACCAGCCCTCGGCCTCCATGCAGTCGCGGAAGTCGCGGATGATGCCGCGCTTCAGGTGCGGCAGGGACTCCGAGACGATGGACGTGATGGTCGGCTGCTTGTCCGCATCCGCCAGGAGCATCTGGATCTGGCACTCGGCGACGGTCTTACCGGAACGCGCTCCGCCACGGTTGTCGACGAAACGCGGCCCGTCCGCGAGCGCGGCGCAGATCTTCTCAAATGTTCGCGTCGTCTTCATCCTTCGGCGGTGCCGGCTGTCCTCCGGTCTCCAGTGCGCGTCGCAGTCCCTCCGCGGCGTCTGGGTCCGCGACGGTGATGTTCACGCTTCCGAGGCTGCCGCGCATGTTCACGTCCTTCACCTGCTTCGGCTTTCCGAAGAGTCGGTCGAGGATGTCGGAGGTGTAGGCGACGGCCAGCTTCCCCATCATGCCCTTCGCGTAGACCTGGATGAGGTAGCCGAACTCCGGAAGGTCCTCGGCGACGCGCTTGAGGTATTCCGCGGCGGTCTTCTGGTCCGGCAGGGTGAGGGCGTGGTAGAGTGCCGCGTAGACCTTCTCGCGGGCGTTCTCCGGGATGGATTTGAGGCGCGGCTTCTTCCCCTTCCCCTTCGGCTGGTTGTCGGAGGTGAAGCGGTGGCCGATTTTATTTCCTTTCTCGAATGGCATGACGTTGTAACAATGTTGTTATCACAAGGGGCGGGCGATTGCGGTCCCGCCCCGCTTCGTAGTAGTGTCTCCACGTCCTGCGCCCGTTGTTAACGCAGGCCCGCTCCCGGCTGCCGGGCTGCCGTCAGCGGGGTTGTGGTTAGAACTCGTCCGGCATATTTCGTTTGTCAAGTTCCGCAACGATACAAAGTTCTCGTTCCGAGAGAATGAGGGCCGCTGCCTCACGGGCCGCTGCCTCACGGGCCGCTGCCGAACTGAAAAGGAAGCCGCCTCCGTAGAGGGACTTTCCCTGCTCTTTCAGGCAATCGAGGTTCTGGACCTCCTGCACCACATCCTTCCGTACATAATAGTCCTCGTCCCCCTTCGCTATCTTGGAGAGGACGGGAAGCGTCCAGAATTCCATCGGGTGGCGGTATCTGGAGAGTTCCACCTTGTCGCGGCTCTCTTTGTCCGCCTCCTTCACCGCGCGCCTCAGTTCGACGGGGATAATGATGCGGTAGTCCTGCACCTTCGGCAGGTTCGTCACGAAGGAAGTATTCACCACGGCTCCGTTCTCGTACGTCACGCCTTCCCCGCAGAGGACATACGTCACGTCCGCATCCTTCACCTTCAGGGTGAGGTGTGGGCCGAAGAGAAAGAAACGGATGCTGCGCTCCAGGTAGAAACGGACGATCTGGGCGTAGATTGAGAAGGGCGGATTGTCGAGGACGATGCAGCCCTCCGGGTAGTCGGCGTGCTCATAGTCGCCGCCAGGGTAGAACGGCCGCACGATTTTCTCGTGGTCTATTGGTCCGAGGACGGCGTCCACCCACTTCACGACCGCGTCATAGACGGGCGCCGGGGTGTAGCAGTCGTCGGTGGTAAGTTTCGGCTTGAACTTCTCCACGAACTCGTCGTAGCCTTCCGCGCCCTCGCGTCCCTCGGAGGAGAGGTGCATCTTCGCCGGATCCTGCTGCTCCGTGTCCCACGCCGGGACGCCGTAGTCCGCCAGCGGCAGGTCGTCCCACTCGTTGGCGAGGCTGTCGAAGTCCCACGAGCCGAGCGAGCCGTTGTCCTTCATCGCGCGCCGCTTGATGGTCGCGTAGTCGTCATCATCCTGGGGGAAGTACACCACGACGGGGACGGTCTTCACGCCGGACTCCCGGCACGCCTTCAGGCGGAGGTTCCCGCCGAAGACGACGTACTTCTCGCCCTTCCCCGATTCCGCCGGCACTGCGAGGAGCGGGCGGTCCTCCAGGAAGTCCGGGTCCTCGGTGATGGACTTGACGGTGCGGTTGACGTCGCCGAGGGTCCATTGGCGCGGGTTCTTCGGGAGCCACGGCAGGCGCCCGTCGTTCCCGACGAGTTTGGAGGTTACGATGTTCAGTCTGGCCTTGTTCATTTCTTCCGGGGTTTGGTAGTGGTTTTCTTCCTGGGCGCTGGAGCCGTTTCCGCGGCCGTGGCGGTGCGTTCGGTCTTGTCTGCGTAATACATCCGCCCCACGCGCTTCACGAGCCGCAGCAGGCACGGACCGCAGGTATAGTCCTGGCGCGTCTTCGTGCCGGTGGCGGTGTCCAGCGCGTCGTGCATGAGCGCAAGGGCGTCGCGTCCGGGGTAGGGACACCAGTCCGCGCCGACGGCGGTCTCGAAATACTTTTCAAATGGCGCCAGGGCGTCAAAGATCTCGTTGGAAAAGTTCATGATATTGCTTTTTAAAATTGGCGATGATGTCCGTCACGTCGTCATAGTGTGCGGGCAGGTCGAGCGCGTCCTGCACCCGCTGGCGCATGGAGGTGACGGTGGAGTGGTGGCGCGCGATGAGCTTGCCGATGTTGGCGTTCGTCCAGCCGTGGATGTTCGTCCAGCCGTCGCGGTTGGTCCAGCCGCACTTGTAGAGGTAGTACGCGATGATGGCGCGGGGCCAGTAGTCCTTCTGCGCCTTGCTGGATTCCAGCGTGACGCGGTAGCCTGCGGCCTCCATCGCCGTGCGCATGTCTTCGTATGTCTGCTCCAGTAGTGTCATTTTTGTGGAGTGATTTTGCCGATGAGGGCGGCGAGACCCTCGCGTATAAATAGCAGCAGCTGCTGCATTGGAAGTGAGAGGAGTGAGAGGGCGGCGGCTGTTGCGGCCGTCCAGAGTGAGAAGTCGTGGCGCACGAGCGCCCAGATGATGCAGCACCAGAACGTCATGCAGCGGGGGCAGTCGAAGGGCTTGATGTCGCGCATGAGGTCCGCGTCTGGTATGTGGAGGAGTCTGGCGAGTGCTGCGCGCCAGGACTCGGTGAAGCCGGAGACGCCGACGATGTAGACGGTGACGGCGGCGACGGTGAGGAGTTCGATGTAGATCATGCCTTTCCGTTGTAGATGTCCAGGATGCGCCGCTTGATCCGCAGGACCTCCTTCCGGGCGGTCATGTGCGAGAAGCCGAGCAGGCGTCCCAGGTTGTGGTAGTTCGGTTCGTCAATGTACAGCAGGATAATCGTGCGGTCCGCCAGCGAGAGACGCTTGTCGATGATGCAGCGCACGGCATCGGCGCGGTCGTCCGCGTCCTCCTGGAAGGGGGACGGGTCCCATGCGTAGTCCGGGCGGATCTCCTTCAGGCGCTCGGAGGCCTTGTGCAGGTTACATTCCATGCTGGTCGTCAATGTTGGTCGTACGGCGCCGGAAACGGAGCACGTCGCGGTCATAGTCGGTGCGCTTGCCGAAGAGCTGCGTCTTCACGACCCGGCGGATGTAGAAGTCGATGTCGCCCGTCTCCCAGAGGTCGCGGAGCTTCGCCTCGTCCATCTTCAGGAGGTGGAGGTAGACGATCTGCGAGAGGTCCTCCAGGTCGGCGTCGAGCTCCCTGCGCCCCGCGTAGAGCTGCGCGAAGCGTTCCACCCTGCGCTCCTTTCCGAGCGCCTCGACGATTCCGTTCCGGTCCATACGTTATCAAATAGCGTTTCATGCCGCGGCGGTTACTTCCTGCCGAATACGAGGAGGGCGGCGTCGCGTGCGTGGTTGGAGGTGCGTCCGGTGTAGCCGGTGACGTTGCGGAACGTCTCGGCGTCCCACTTGGTCGCTCCGGCGCGTGGCGGGACCATATCGAAGGGTATGCCCCAGTCGGTGAGCGCGTCCTGCCATATCACGCTGTCACGCTTGACGGAACCTGCGCCCATGAGCTTGCCGCGGTACTCGCTGGCGTTGCGTTCACGGGGCAGGAACTGGCGCTTGCGGGCGTCCTCGAAGTAGACGCGGACACCGCGCACCGGGTACTCCCACTCCTTGACGATCTCCATCGCTTTGTGGATCGGCACGGTGTCCAGCAATTCAAAGTGCTGGGTGTTCGTGTTCCATACCGCGATGCCGGTGTTCTTGCCTGGGTCTATTCCGATGCAGTACATGGTCTTGCGATCTTGTCCTCCTATGCGTCTGCTCCGTAGAACTGCTCCATCATTTCGTCCGCGAGGGACGTGCACCACTGGGCGACATCCTTCGTCCCGTAGGCTTTCAGTATGTCGAGCGGGGTGTTGTTGCAGATGTTTGCGGCGAAGATCTGCGCCATGCTGTTGCGCTGCTGGAGCATCGCCCGCGCCTGCTGGCGGAGCAGCTCCTCCTCCGTAGGCTTCGGCGGCTGCTGGAGGGTGTGTACTTTGGGGTTGGTTTTGCTCATAATAGGGTGATTATTGATTGGTTTACAATTTCCTCCATTTTTGCGAAGACGGCCTCGCGGACCTCCGGGTCCACTGCTGCGAGGGCGTCGCGGTAGAGGGTATTCCGGCAGGCGGCGTGAAAGCCGCGGATGAAAGCGGCGCGCAGTGGAGCGTTCCGGTCCGGCTGCGCGCGCTTCCATGTCTCGACGGTGTACTTCACCGGGTAGGCCTCCAGGGCCAGCCGATCCGCCTCATTCATGCGCCGCGGGGGTGTAGAGGTTCACGAGCTCCGCGATGGCCTGCATGGCCTCGGTGGCGGAGGCGATGGCGGCGGTGAGAGTGTCCAGCGCTCCGAGCAGCTGGTCCTGCACGGTGCCGGGGACCGCGGTCTCTTCAGGCAGCAGGCCTCCGTCGGCCACGGCGTCCGGGTTGCTGCGCCGGAACTCCGGGCGGCGGCGGTAGCCCTTCCGGTTGACGAGCTTCGACACTGCGCGCTCGTGTCCCGCCGTGGCGGGCAGCCCTATCTCCGTGAGGATCTCCTTGTAGGTCCACTTCCCTCCGCCGGGCTTGGTGGCGGATGCGAGGGCCATGATGGCGCCCTCGTAGGGACGGAGCGAGTCGGTTATGGTTGCGATCATGGCCGTGCGGATTACCAGGGGAGATCGTCGGGCTGGGGGTCCAGCGAGTTCGGGTCGGAGGCCTGCGGACGCGGGTACGTCCTCGGATTGGGCGCCTGGTAGCGCGGGTACTGCTGCTGCACGGGAGCGGCGGCAGGAGCCGGAGCGGGAGCCGCAGGGGCTGCGGGTGCAGGTGCGGGAGCTTCCGCGGGTCTTGCGGGGAAGGCGGACGGACGCGAGGCGTCGGCAGTGCCGCTGCCCAGGTCCTTCGGACGAAGGTCGCCGATGTAGATCTTCTGGCGGTTGGCCTTGTCGTAGATGGAGATGTAGTGGGTGTCGCCGTATTCGCCCGGCGTCTGGCGTTCTGCGACATCGATCCAGACGTAGGCGTTGCCCTGCTGATCGTACTGGACGAGGTCCTGGGGGATGGCGGCGAGTTTCAGCCGCCCGGATAATAGCTGTGACATGGTGTTAGATGATTATGGTTTTCGTTCTGGTTACTTTCCCGCGGAAGCCGCGGGCGCGGAGTTCGTCCGTCAGGTCCTCGTCCTTGTAGTCGATGAGGGCGGAGTTGTCCGGGGCGTCCTCCGCCGTGGGTGCCGGCGCGTCGGGAGCCTTGCCGGTGAGGATGTTCTTCACGACCTCCGGGTCGGCCGGCTTCAGCGCAAGGGGGGGGTCGGCCTCCTGCTCCTTCAGAATCTCGCGCGCCTCGTCCACGGTGACGCCTTCGGCGACGGCCGCTTCCTCATCCGCGAGGATCCGGAAGTTCTTGGACGGGTAGAGTCCGCGGAGCGGCAGTTTGACGCCGTGCGGGCCTTCCGCCTGCTGGTACTTGTTCACCGTGTAGGTGACGTTGTCCTTGACGTGCTGGATGCGGTCGCCGACCTTGATGGCGGCGCCGTTGATGTCGGTGTACTGGGTCTTCATGCCCAAGCGTAACATTGTCATGGCGGTATGGTGTTAGATGGTCTCTCCTTCGACGAGGCGGAAGTGGATGGAGGCCTGGCCCATGTGGAACCAGCGGTAGCCGTAGCCGTCGCCGTCCAGGTTGAAGCCGACGTTCACCGGCTGGATGCGCTTGTTCAGGGCGCAGATCCGGTCGCGTTCGGCAGTGAGTTCGTCCGCCAGGCGCTGCATCGCGCCCTCGGAGAGGATGTGGTTTTCGTACTTCTGCGCGTAGTGCGCGAGCTGCTTTTCGAGTGTCCTGCACCCCGCCGGGGTGTAGACTTCGGTGATGAAGAATCGGGTGTCCATTATGAGCGGGTTTTGTAAAGTTCTGCGAGTTGCTTGATGGCCTCGCGGCCGTAATCGTTCCGGGTCTCATCCAGGAAGGAGCGGACCGTGATGCTGTCCGTGGGCTTGTAGCCGTGCGCGCGGCACCATTCCTCGCGTCCTGCGCGGCAGGAGCCGGTGAGGGTGTGGTGCCACTCGAAAAGGTCGCCGTAGGGCGTGTCGAGGTCCGGATGGGTGTTTACAAAGGCCTCCAGGCGGTCCTCCAGGGGGCGGGACTCCATGTCCTTCGCCATCGCGTCTGCGACGGCCTGGTGAAGTGTATCGCCGTGCGCCCAGGAGTTATTGAAGCGTGCGATGTAGCAGGGACGCGGCGTGAGGTCCGCGCCGACGATGAAGCCCTGCGCGTGGTCTCCGTGGACGGATTCTATGACGGTGGGAAGGCTGTCGATGTAGTGGATCTTCTTTCCGTTGATCGCCTTCCACTTACCGTAGCCGTAGCCGGAGCCGTAGCCGTTGCCGTCGCCGGAGCCGGAGCCGTAGCCGTTGCCGTAGCCGTAGCCGTTGCCGTCGCCGTAGCCGGAGCCGTCGCCGTAGCCGGAGCCGGAGCCGGAGCCGTAGCCGTTGCCGTAGCCGTAGCCGTTGCCGTCGCCGTAGCCGGAGCCGTCGCCGTAGCC
>Ga0310690_10001886_pt1 | contig 36009 bp, 25 predicted proteins | sample AusTroGonzalo_MG_2_FD_207661 | JGI IMG/M metagenome (GOLD analysis project Ga0310690, IMG submission 207661) | Bovine rumen microbial communities from tropical cattle in Woodstock, Queensland, Australia - Gonzalo_04 (v2) (version 2) | ecosystem: Host-associated > Mammals > Digestive system >...
TCGTCGGGCGGAATGAAGCCGAGCCGCTCGTCGTTCAGGCGCGCCAGGGCCTCGGCCGCGACGATGCGGCCTTCGCGCACCGAGTAGATCGGCTGGTAGTAGGCCTGGATGCGCTTCTCGCTGAGAGCCAGGCTCAGGGCGTTCTCCACAGCCTTCTCGCGGTCGAATTCCCGGGCGAGATCCCCTGAGACGAGGTAGTTCCCCTTGCGGTTTTCGATGTAGGTTCTGCCGAAAATGTACGAGATGAAGTCGCCGGCCCGGGTGATCTCCCTCGGAAAGAGCTCGTAGGGCAGCACCATGGCCGAGACCGCGAGAGGAATCTCGGACTCGCCCGATGTCCATGTATGTTCGAAATGCGTGCGAAGGCTCGCGACGAGCCGCCCGGTGTCGGCTGCGGCCTGCCCGATCGACAGAAGCAGGAACTCGCCCTGACCAAAGTAGAACACATTGAAGTTCGGGTAGGTGCGCCTCATCCAGTTGCCGAAGGTCTCCATGCAGCGGTCGATCTGCTGCTGGCCGTACAGCGTCTTGGTGGAGGCGTAGTTGTAGACGTTGGCGGCGATGCTCTGGAATGGCGTGCCGTGGTACAGGTACTCCCTGCCGATCTTGTCGAAGGCGTCCCTGTTGAAAAGGTGCGTCTTCTTGTCCCGGTACAGATCCGGGTTCTGTGCCGACAGGTAGATGAACAGTATGGCGAGGATGCTGAAGTAGCTCATCACGATGACCGAGCTCTCGAACTGCTTGCGCAGCAGGATGCCCGCGATCAGGATGGCGTTGTAGCTCAGCATGCTGACCTTCAGGCGCGTGTCGATGTGGCCCCAGCGCACGAACACGCACAGGAGCGACGCCGCGATGTAGAAGTAGGACCCGCAGTAGATGAGCGGGTAGGCGTAGCAGCTGCTGTAGCCCTTGCCCGGGACGAACTGGAAGATGGTGGCCGTCCAGGGCGTGGACAGCGTCAGGAGCGCGATCGCGATCGCCGGGATGTGCAGCAGCCACGTGACGCTCTTGCCGAACGTGCCGTAGGCATGGCATTCGGCCGCCGTGTAGTCGAACAGGGCCCAGCCCCTGAGGATGAATCCGAGGAAGAAGGCCTGATTGGCCAGATATACGGACCAGAGCGGCAGGCTCGTCCAGACCTCGTTCATTTCGCAGGCGATCAGATCGGCCGCGGTCATCACCAGGTTGGCGATCATGACCCACAGGAAGCTCCTGCTCGAGTGCACGGGCAGGTTCTTTCTGGAGCAGTAAAAGAGCAGCAGAATCAGCTGGATGGGGATCGCAGCCAGCGCAAAGTCGTAGTTGTATTTGCTCAGCCAATGGAACATGGCAGGCCTCCGCGGTATACGGTGGATGTCCCAACGGCCGCCAATAGCCAGCCGCTGCCCGGTGCTGCCCGACTTCCAATGCTAGTGTACCTGATTTGCTGGTGTTCCAGAGCCTGCCGGGGCGTGTTGCAGAGAAGAAGAAAACGTCCTTGCTGGCGACAGCCTCGCCAGAACCCAGCGAGAGCTCGTTCGAGATGTTCATCGGGCCGCTCTCGGCGATGTTCGCCTGGTTCCTGGCTGCATCTGCGGCGACATTGGCAGCCTTGAAACCAGTGCAGGCGGGCCGCAAGGCTCGACAGGAACCGAGCAAGACTGACTAGCTGCCAGAGCTAGTCGCTACCATCCTCCCACTCCTCCTCCTCCCGAACCCCGGCCGGAGGAAGAAGAACGGCTGAATCCTCCGCCTGAACTCGTTCTGGTCGAGGCGCTCGCCGCGCGGCGGGCGGCGTCAGCTGCAGCAAGCGCCGTCACGGCCTTGCCGATCGATTTCTCAAATGCAGCCAGCTGGACTGGCATGGCGCTGCCCCGGGCAAAGTCCCTGTCAGCCCATGCGGGCTTGTAGTCGCTTTCAGAGAGCAACGCTTCAAACCGTTTCTGCCAAGCTTCAGCACACCCGAGAGCAATGGCATAAGGAAGGATCTCCTCGTATTTTTCAAGCGTATCGTCCGGAGCATTGATGGCGGCAAGACGTTTTTTTTCCGCTGTTTCGATATACATCTGCAGGCCGCTCAGGTGCGCGTCAATCTGACGTCCCTTATCCGTCATGATGCAAACCGGGAAGAAAAAGGCTCCCAGAGGCGCTGCGAGCGACACCATGACCGGAATGACAAGCGCCCAGTCACAGTCGGAGACAATGAGCGTCAAGGCATAGAAAAGACACGCCGGCACCAGCTGGACGAGTACAGCGCCGATGGCGCCAAGAGCGCTTGAGGCCTTGTGCTTGAGCCAGAAGCCGAGGAAAGCCGTTCCGATGAGGGTGATCACGCTCCACATGAAAAGCGTCAGCAGCGCTCCGTCTCTGGAAGCGTATCCCTCGTGATAGCAGAAGTTCATGAGCAGCCAAAAAAGCGCAAAGGCCAGGAGCGGCAGCGCAAGCGGTAACAGGCTTCCCAGACGTTGCAGATCGGCCACCTCTGCCTCATGTTCCTTTTCAAGGCTCTTGAGGATTTTCCGAAACTGAGGCGTTGCTCCAATGGAGATTCGCTCGTTGTCGCCAAGGATTAGATTCCGGATTTTTCCGCTAGCCGCGTAATGCCAGCTTCTGGACTCCTTCCTGGGATCGGCTCGGCAGTAGCACGGTTTTGTTTTTTCCTTGGCTGATTCCAGAGTTGACCAGCCCCACACGGAAGTCCAGACCATGTCCGAAATCACGACAGCGGTCTTCCCCTGGCTGCGGAAAGTGGCCAGCGCCCCCGGACTGTAGCCTTCAGGTGGCGAAAACCGGGGATATACGGTGATAGGATTGCGGCGCTTCCTCCACCAGAACAGGAACGACACTGCGGCAAACAGAAGTCCCAGGGCAATGCTGATCGGGTCTCGATATTCGGCCACGAGATTGGGGATGCTTCTCTTTTGATTGATCACGCCCTTGTTCCAGGCAACCGCTACCGTGAAGGCTTCTCCCGGACGCAGGACACGCGTGGTTCTGAAGCTTGTCTGCCCAACTTGCTCAAAGGCCTTTTCTTGCGAGCCTCGTCTTCCGGTGAAGCCGTCAGTCTTCTGCACGAGCGCGCCAGCCGGCAGGTGAAGCTGAAAGAATGCAGTGTTGACCCGGAACGCGTTGTCCGTGCCAATCGCATTCAGGAAAATCTCATCATGCTCATCCAGGAAGCGGACATGTCCGTCACTCTCGTAGACAAGCTCATAAGTGTGGATTCCTTTGGAAACAGTGGTTTTGGCGCTGCCGATCGCCACTGCTGCCATGTAGCCGCCGCCCGTGGAAACCGCATGAGGAACAGGCTCACCGTCAAGCTGGGTCGAGAGCATCTTGAAGGTGTAGTGCCGCAGCCCCTTTTCTCCAACCCTCTGCCGCACGGGGTATGAGCGCGTGATCCCGTGCCGGATCTTCCTGTTTTCCACATTGACCTTGATGGTCTCCCGCACGACCATGACGCCATCGGTCCTGAGCGTTGCATCCACGTCGTAGCTGAGAATCTCTTCGCGAGCCTCGCAGGGAGCCACGTGGCCGAAGAGCGCCGTGATGCAGACAAGGAGAACGGCAAGGACTCGAAGGATTCGCAGCATGTCGGCCCTCCTCTTGGTGTGCCGTATCAAACTCAGAACTTCACGGTCGGCACTTCGCTTTCTGCCTGGCTTCCAAGCTCAAAAAATTCAGCCTTCTGGAAACCCAGCATGCCGGCGACCAGATTCGTGGGAAATGTCTCTATTCGGGTATTGAGGTCTCGAACTGTTCCGTTGTAGTAGCGGCGCGCCAGGCTGAGGGATTCCTCAATCTCCCTGAGCGAATCCTGCAGCTGGAGCACATTGCTGCTTGACTGAAGCTGCGGATAGCTCTCAGCCATGGCGAACAGGCGTCCAAGTGACTTGGAGAGCGCCTCTTCCGAGGCACTCACGGCGGCAACTCCGGAAGCGTTCATCGCCGAGGCTCTGGTTCGCGTCAGCTCCTCCAGCACGGAGCGTTCGTGCTCAAGATAGCCCTTGACCGCGTTGATCAGATTGCCGACCAGGTCATGCCTCTTCTTGAGCTGCACGGAAATCCCGCTCCAGGCTTCGTCCTTTAAATTCCTTTGACGGATCAGCCCGTTGTAGACAATGACCAGCCAGATGCCGGCACAGCAAGCCACACCCAGAAGACCGTAAATCAGAGTCATACGCCCTCCGCTAAAAAGTGCCTCCATCCCGACAGGGGCCCGAGGAAAAAACCATCAGGGCTGAAGAACCCAACTTTTCTTAATAGCCGGCGGGTACCTGACGCCAGCCGGTCGGGCAAGCACGCACGTCGGGATAGTACCCTCTGGGCTCTTCACACCAGTATACGTAGCGGGAAACCTGAGCGCCCTGAGCCTGATAGAGCGTTGCAGGGTCCTGCTGCTGGTAATAACCGCTGCCAGAGGACTGCTGCGAAGAGCGGGAAAGCTCGGCAAGCCCGAAAAGGATCGCCCCAGCAGCTACACCAGCGGCAACAGCATTGCGGGTGCGGTGATGATGGCTGCGGTGGTGATCATCCCTGCGGGGAGCCGGCTGACCTCTGTGCTGCTGGGGATGACGGGCTTGGCCATTGTGGTGTGGCACTGGTCTGCCATCCCTTGCTCCTGGGCCTCGCGGCGGAGGATTTGCAAAGGAGGCTGACGCCACGGCGAGGGAAAGCGTTGCGGCCAGAACCAGAACTGAACGGGTGAGCTGTGACATCGAAACTCTCCTGTTTATCGACTGCAATCAGCAATCTCATGCAGGGCTGATCCCCTGCATGAGCGAGCCTCTGTTTTTAGTAGCGCCGCGGATGGACCGGGATTCTATGCCAGCCGCTGGGGCAGTGGCGCACGTCCGGGTAATAGCCTCTCGGATGGTCACACCAGCTCCTGAAGTGCTGGCGTGGCGGAGGCGGAGGCCGATGAGCCGGCGGAGGCGGCGGAGCATGGCGGTGGGCATGATGCGGAGGCGGCGCAGGGTGGTGAGCCCCGGGAGGCGGCGGAGCATGACGATGTGCCGCAGGAGGGGCGGCCCTGTAATGGCCTGGGGGCTGGGCATTGGCCGCAGACGTGAAGGCCATGACGCACGATGCGGCAAGCGCAAGCAGAACAGGAAGACGTAACTTCATACAAACCCCAACAAAAAGTAGATGAACAGGCAATCAATAGTAGCGGCGAGGCGGCGGTGGTGGCGGACGACGCACCGGAACCTTGCGCCAGCCGCTGGGGCAGTGGCGCACGTCCGGGTAGTAGCCTCTAGGATAGTCGCACCAGCTTCTGTACCTAGGCGGCGGCGGAGGCGGCGGCCGATGGTACGCATGCGGCGGTGGCGGCGGACGATGGTACCCCGGTGGCGGCGGTGGCGGCCGATGATACCGTGGAGGAGGTGGTGGTGGAGATCTGTAGTAATCCCCCGGATAGGCCAGCGCTGACGAGGAAACCCCCATCAATAAAGCCGCGAAAAGCGCGATTAATGGAGCAAGAAACTTTCTCATGGTCGATCCTCCTGATGTCTGGAGACAATCTGAGAGCTGTCTATTCAATCACAACTACTATAACCAATTTTCCATGCAAAAACGACAGTTTTTGAAGAATTGTCCTAACCTTACATTGGGGGAGCGAAAAGACAGCTGATTCCAAACGAAAGACGGCAAAAAATGGGGAGACATGCATGTCTCCCCATCCCTCATGGCGCAAGAGCCATGCGCCTATCTCCAGTTCAAGAACGGCTACCGTCCGTCAAAGGGTATTCAGGATGTCAAGGTGAGAATCCAGATCGAAACCTTCGTCGGGTTTGCCGCCGCTCGCGGGAGCTGCCGCGCCATCGGTGTCAGAAGTCTGCTGCGCCTTTCTCTCACCCTCGAACCTGCCCACAGGCAGGAACACGAAGGTGTTGCCGCGCGACATAATCGCCGCCCATCGCGTTTTGTAGAGTTTTCCGTTCTTGGTTTCTATAGACGGAAGCCCAGCCAGATGCATTTCCACATTGGCCGAGTTTGAGTAGACAACCGTGGCATAAAAGAGCTGCCGTTCGCCATCGCCGTTTCGGTAGAGCTTGACAACATATTTTTCTGCCGCGCTCGCCGACTGCGAAATGCACCACTTGCCATTGTCCGCAACCAGGGCCTGCCCGTCGACAATCCTGCTATCAGAGGTCTGCTTGCAGCCTAGGGCTTGCAGTTTGTCTTCATAGTCGTTGACCCAGTCCCGGTAGTCGCCCGACGAGCGGAGTGCGGGATTGAGCAGATATCCAAGAACCTGCAGGCGATTTTGATAGGCAATCCGCCTGCCCTTGTTGGCGACGATCAGCCGATTGAAATCCGGCTCGCTCTTAAACCGTTCCGTGCTTCTGAATCCCGGGAACGACAGTTTTGACAGCCTTGACAAATCCGGCATGTCGACCGCACATCCGGCCAGCACAACCGAAAGAGTGACCGGCACGAGCCATTTCGTTATCTTCATTATTGTTCAGTCCCTTTACAAATTCCGCAGCGACAGCGCTGCCTGCAAGATTCCCTTCGGAATGACATCCTGCCATATTTTCTCCTGTGGCAGACTATCGATGCCATTGGACTGCGCCTGTGCAACATGCTTTTGTGCAGCGTCAATGTTCTGACGCATACTCACGTTCACGGCGCCTTCGGCGGAATATTCCTTCCTGAGTTGAACAAAATGCCTGTTCAGGCTTGCCGGATCGGAGACGGCGGCCTCGGCTATTCGCGTCCGGTAGAGGTTTGTTGAAGCCTCCATCATCTGAAGCAGTTCCTGAGCAGTTGAACGAACCTTCTGCTTGCCTGCGGCATCCAGTTTCGCCTGACGGACAATGTCCGTGAGGTACCAGCAGCGGAAGGCGTAATTCCTGAGCGCGGAAGCCTCATAGGCGATCGAGCGGAGGGTTTTGAGCTGATTGGCATCCCTCTCCTTTTCAAACGCCGAGTTGCTGTCCTCGATCAGGCTCCTCAGCTGTGCCAGATTCCTCTTCATCACATCGGATCCCGAGGCAAGAATCACCTTGTCAAGCTCGGCAAGCGGCTCACCCGAAGGATCTATCTGCACGGCAGCATCCGGCACCGTCTTTTCGGACTTTCCTCCTGAGGCAAGCCAGGAGAGAAGTTGCTTGACCTTGCTTGAAGTATCCCCCGAGGATCTTGCGCTCTCGCTCTTGGCGGCATCAGCTGTCGAGCGAATGTTTTGAGCCAGGTCACGGGCATTTTCTGCAAGCGTCTTGGCGCGCTTTGCACTTGGCATGTTGAGTGATGAAATGACGCAACGCAGGCCAACGCTTCGCGCGTGGAACTGCTCATAGGCCGAGCCATTCTTCACATACATTCTCATTTCGACGCGTCGCCCCGGATACACGTCGGTCTCGGAGGAGGACAGGAAGCTTCCTCCCTTGCTTACGAGACCTCCGTGAGAGCCGTGCATGCGTCTCACGACGGAGCCGCTCGCCGCATCGGAAATAGTGAGCCGGAACGAAGCCTGCACCATTTCAGCAGCGTTGCCCGCCATGTCATAAAGCCCCAGCGGATTTGCCAATTTCGAACCGACAGGCAGAGGTTCCGTAAAGCGGGAGCCAAACACTGCATAATCCTCGACCTTCTTGCCGGCCTCCTTGGGGAAGTCTTCGAAGTCCAGCCTTTCGGGCGGAAGGTTTCCGCCGCGCGCGGCAAACTCCCACTCCTCTTCCGTAGGCAGCCTCAGGTAGCCGGGCTCTCCGTCGATTCCCGGAAGCTCAGCAACATGCTGTCCAAGAAGCCACGCGTTATAACGGTCGAGAAACTGCTGCACCTGCAGCCAGGTGATATTGGTCTTGGGCAACTCCGGGCGCCCTTCCAGGGGCGTCCCCATCACTGCCGCCCATTGAGCATTGGTGATCTCGTATTTGCCGATGAAGTAGTAGCTGAATCCCTTGCCTTCGTCAGTGGCCACAGACCTGCGCCAGCCCTGCGGCAGGTTTTCCGTCCGGAATGGCGCTCCGACGTATCCATCAATGCGTCTTTCGTACAATGCCCTGTCTTCATCGACGTCGCTCACGCCCATGCGGAACTTCTTGTCATACAGCGAGTTGGTCGCAGGGATGGCGACCGCCCGAAAGACCATCTTGAGATCGCCCGGCATCGGCAGGACGATGTCATCCTGCGCTGGCTTAGGGTTAAAGGCGGCCTTGGGATCTGTCGCCGCACCGTCTGTGTTCTTTTTGAGAGCCGCATTGCCTGGATTGGCCACGGCAATCGAGGCGGCAAGAACAACCGCCGCACAATACTTGACTTGACTAACCGACATTACACATCCCGCAAAACAGATGAGGGTTCGATATTTGACGCCTTGACCCCTGGCACAAGCGCGGCGAGAGCAGACAGAACCGCCACGGCACCAAAGATCACCACTCCGTGCAACACGGGCATGCTACAGATTGCCTCGCCCCCTGTCGACTCGGCAAAGAGCAGATCAATCATTCTGGCAAGGGCCACGTACAGACCGAATCCAAGAAGCGCGCCGAAAAGTCCCGTCAGGAACGACTGCCAGATGGGAAACGCCATGACCGATCCGCGCGTGAATCCGAGAAGCCTCAGCATGCCGAGAGCCTTCTTCTTTCTCTGGACGCTGGCCCGGCCCACGCTGAGCATGTACATGACAAAGCCCACGGAAACCACGGCGCTAATAAAGAGGACAATGCTTCCGAGCGCCTCGTCCATCTTGCGCACACTGGCGATCTCCTTGGCCTTGGTGCGCACGAGGATGTGCCGAGCCTCGAACCATGCATCCAGCGCCTCCACGCCTTCAAGCGACTTCGCGTAGAGCCGGAACGATTCATAAAAGCGGGGGCCCGAGGCCGTTCGCTCTCCCTTCACGCCCAGAGCGGGAACATCGAGTGCATCGCGAAAATCCTGGATTGCGTTGAGGGTGGCTATCGGCAGAAATGCCGCATCCATCCCCGTTGCCGTCACGGGCAGCACATCAACCACCGTAAAGTTGATCGTCAGCCGCTCAACCTTGCCTGAAGAGAGCCGCCGGCTCATCTTGCCCTGCACCTTGTCAGCTTTTTTGACAGCGAGACGCCGCGCGGCGCTTTGCGATAAAACGATTCCGGGAGTCTTCGAGGCAATATCCTCGGGCTGCGCGATCCTGGCCTTCTCAAGAAGCGGATCCCCTGCTCCCGTAGGTTCAAGTGTGACCGTCAGAAACCTATCGGCAGCGACAAGCTGCATTTCAGCGGCGACATCCCGCGTGCGCCCGATCACAAAATCGACGTCGCGATGAGATCGAATCTCTCCGATGCTCTGTTCGGAAAACCCCGCCCCCTTGCCGCTGAGCGGCACGACCACAAGGATTGAGGGATCGGTCATAAGCCGCGTCTTCAGACTGGTGATCACCCCCATGTGAACGCCATGAATCACAAGAAGCGGCAGCAGGATGCTCGCAAGCGCAATCACCGAACAGACGTTGAACCCCCGTTCATGCCACCAGTCCCGCCAGGCCAGCCAAAGGGCACGCAGTACGAGTTTCATCGCGCTCACCCCCTCAAAACCGACCAGACCTCCCCATGCTCATCTTTTTCGAATGTCATGGGAGCCTGTCTGAATCCAAGATCAGAGACAAGTTTGAGATCGTGCGTCACGACGATCAGTGTCGTTCCGTTCTTCCTGACCATGTCAAGAAGAAGCTGCATCACGATCCGGGCGCGCGCAGGATCAAGCGAAGCGGTCGGTTCGTCAGCGAGCACGATCTTGGGCTCTGAGGCGAGCGCCCGGGCGATGGCGCTTCTCTGCCGCTCGCCAATCGAGATATTGGAGGGAAGCTTGTCGCGAAGATGAGCGATGTCAAGCGCCTCGAGAAGCTCCTCCCCCCTCCTTCGGCATGCTCGCCGATCGCTTCCCAGTATGGATGAGGCAAGAATGACATTTTCAAGCACCGTGAGGTACGGCAGCAGCTCCCCCGTCTGAAGGACATACCCGAAGTAGCGAAGCCGCAGCAGGCTCATCCTGTCCAGGGCGCCTTCCCTCCAGTACTGAGCAATATCCTCGCTTGCCCCGGGCCCGGAACTGAACACAAAGCGGCCGACTGAAGTGGGCTTGAGAAGCATTCCAAGGATGTCAAGCGCAGTGCTCTTGCCGCACCCGCTCGGACCGGTGATTGCGACGTACTCGCCAGCCTGGACGCGAAGCGATTCCACGGCCAGCCGGAAATCGCTCTGCCCGGCCTGTGAGCGCACCAGAGCGACATGTTCCAGGTCAAATACCATCCTGCCCCCCTTTAGTCCGACTGGACTTCCTAGGGCAACATATTGAGCGGCACCCGATAAACCCACTCGTTGGCGTTGCTTGATCCGAATCCTTCCCAGTGCGCGCTGTCCCGGTCATACTCGTCGTATCGGGCGATAAGGCCCTTCAGCCGCTTGATGAACTCCTGCTGCTCGCCGGTACTCATGTTGACCCAGTCATCCTTCTGCATGCCCAGAACCCGACTCTTGTAGGGAAGCCCGTCCAGAACCTCCAGCAAGACTCCCTTTTTCGCAAGGTTTGCCGTCGGATCGGAACTGAACTGGGTCGGGTCCCGACTCATCTGAGCCGCCGCCGAAACCAGCTGTTCGTAGAAGTTGAAGTTCGCGTTGTCCTGCAGGAACGCCTCTTCGGCAGTCGTAATGATGGACTTGAGCTGCTTTCTCAATTGCGAGAGCTGCGTCTTTGTGAGCAGCACGGCGGGGTACACCGCAGGGATCGGCGCTTCGTCGGGCTGCGCCTCAAGCGCCGCCAGATCCGAATCAGCAATCCATGCACGCTTGACAGAGGGAGCCGCAGTCTTCTGCTGATCGCCAAGGAACTGAAGCTGCATGGCAAAACCCGTGATCTCTGCCAGACGCTTGGCCTTCTGCTCGGGCGTTTCCTTCTTGGGCTCGGGAGCAAGCTCAGGCTTGTCAAGCATCTGGCCGGCAACCGTTGATTCAAGCATCTGCCGATAGGTGCTCGCCATGGTTCGGCCGACGCTTTCAAATTGTCTGATGCCTTCAGCCGGAGTGTCAGCAAGAATGTCAATGTAGCTGGTTCGCCCATTGCTCATTCTGGCGAGCGTTCGGTAGTTGTTTTCGGCAAACGGATGATCCCTGAAGCCCGCGGGCGTCTTCAGGTGCACGGCCGTCAGGTAGATCTGGTTGGTTCTCAGGTAGTCGGCCATGGCCTCGGCACTCATGCCGGTCTTGGAAAGCGGATCGCCGGCAACGAGCGGTCCGGCATCGGTCACCAGCATCATCGCCCGGGAGTTGTAGTCTCCCCAGGAGAGCATGTCCACGGCATCCTTCACGCCGGCGAACGAGTCCTCATCAAAGGCATGTGTCGAAGCCTGCGCTTCCGAGAGGCCATCGAGCAGACCGACCAGCTCCTCGCGGTTCTGAATGTTCTTGAAATCGCTCACGATCTTGGTCGTATATTCGGTCCCCGGCCTGACATCGACATTGCTGCGGAAACCAACGACTGCGATGGAGAACTGATCCTTGGCGGGCGAGCGCTGAAGCTCATCAAAGATCTCGCCGATCATCCGCTTGGCCTGATCAATGTACGGCCCCATGGAGATTGTCGTATCAATGACAAAGGCAAGCGCCGTCTTCATCCCGGAGGCCGCCGGCTGGGCAGGGGCCCCGGCGGGATCCGTGCCTGGATCAAGACAGGCAACCTCCAGAAGCTGTGCGCCGCTCTCCTTGAACTGAGTGTCGATGTTAAGCACCGGCAGCAGATAGAACGAATCCCGGGCCACCTGGCCGGTCTTTCCCATCGGCTCGGCAGCCAGAACGGGGAACTCTTCAGGAAGCGGCTGGCCGGATGTGACCTGCGTTGTCAGCTTGCCGACATAGTCACGAATGCTGGGAGCCTCGCAAGCCTTCTGCACTTCCGTATGGTTCTTGAAAAAGAGCACCGGATCGCGTCCCATCTGATCAGTGAAGACCATTGTGACCGCCTGCGGCCACTCAGTCGCCTCAGACAGTTTGAGCCAGCCGTCTGAACGCTCGGCCGACACGCCGACACGCACCATGTCATCCTGTCGGTCGTACACGTAGAGTGACGTAAATGTGCGCGGCTTTGAAACGACCTCGCTCGTGACGCTGGGTTTTGAATAGATTGTTGCGTTCGGGTGGGAGACCACGCGCTGGAACACTGCGTGCTTGCCCGGCTGAACGAGCGGCTGCTCGGCCCAGGCGGGCATCGAAATCATTCCCGAGAGAGACAGAGCAACCAAGGCCGCCATCATCGTTTTTTTCATAAAGCCTCCCGTTATCGCAACGACTTCAGAAGCCGCCGAGCCGATCTGTTTCCTCGCGCAGCCTCCTGCGTCGCCCATGTCTTCAGCATTGACAGCTCAGCGATCGCATTTGCCTTCTTGTAGTACTGCCAAGCCTCCATCGGATCCTTCTTGATCGTTCCCCAGGGAGCCTGGGTCGGGTCGAGAGCCTTGGCGTAAGGCAGGTATGCCGCAGCATGCTCCTGCCGCACTGAGTAGTACCAGAGGCGATAGACGGCATCCTGATCGCTCTTGCTGAGCGGATTGATCTTTGCAGCAAGCTCCATCGCAGCCTCGGGAGTCCTTTGCTTGGAGCTGAAGAACTCACGCACGCGTTCGCGCGCCGTCTTTTCAGGTTTCTGAGGCTCGGGAGCCGACACGGCCGCTGGAGCAGCGGCGGGCGGTGCCGCCGGCGCGGCAGCTGGCTCGCTCGGGGAGGGACTTGCCGGAGCAGGGGCCGCCGGAGAAACGCTGCCGGGCTCAACAACCGTTTCAACAGTCACTGCCGGTGCAGAAACAGCAGGCTGAGGGACAGGTTCGGGCTGCACTGCGGGCGCAGGCTCAGGCTGAACCGCCGGTGCAGGTTCGCTGACTGCGGGAGCAGGCTCGGGCTGAACCGCCGGCGCAGGCTCGCTGACTGCGGGAGCGGGCTCGGGCTGAACCGCCGGCGCAGGCTCGCTGACTGCGGGAGCGGGCTCGGGCTGAACCGTCGGCGGAGGCTCGCTGGCTGCGGGAGCAGGCTCAGGCTGAACCGCCGGTGCAGGTTCGCTGGCTGCGGGAGCAGGTTCGGGCTGAACCGCCGGTGCAGGCTCGCTGACTGCGGGAGCGGGCTCGGGCTGAACCGCCGGTGCAGGCTCGCTGACTGCGGGAGCGGGCTCGGGCTGAACCGCCGGCACAGGCTCGCTGACTGCGGGAGCGGGCTCGGGCTGAACCGCCGGTGCAGGTTCGCTGGTTGCGGGCGCAGGCTCAGGCTGAACCGCCGGTGCAGGCTCGCTGGCTGCGGGAGCAGGCTCGGGCTGAACCGCCGGTGCAGGTTCGCTGGCTGCGGGCGCAGGCTCGGGCTGAACCGCCGGCGTGGGCTCGCTGGCTACTGGAGCAGGGGAATCTTGTGCACCCTGCGCGGGAGCTTCCGCCTTTTGCCCGCTGGCCTTAGGCGGCGCATCGTCCTCATCTTTGGAACGATCGGCGAAAATCCCCCCCATAAAATCGTCCTTGTCCCCTGCAGCATATGCACTGCTGACAAAACTATGGTGGCCAAAATCCGCCACCATCGAGCAGGACATCATGAGAACGGCTGCAATGGAAACAAACGTCCGGCCTGAAATCCGTTTGCCAGCCTGTCCGGAAACACCGGACGAAAACTGCCCCAGCTCATCGGCGAAGGCTTTTCTTTGAACTCGGTTCTGTGTCATGCAACCGCCCTTAGAAAAAAACAAAAGAACAGATACCCTGTCCGACTGAAAGCCGCTACCCAGCACGGCCCTGTTGTCTTATCTCATTAGTTGAATTCAGATTATTTCTCGCTCTATTATAAGCGGGTACACTGGTTGGTCAGTTAATCGGCGCATTCCCCTCGTGCGATAGGTGTGCTGTTTAGTCGAAAAAACAACTTTTCTAACGGAGGTCCGGCGCCCCTCCCCTGCAGGTATGCGGAGGTTTGCGCGCCAAAACATGTCTATGAAGAAGAATCTGTTGTGCGCACTGGTTTCCATGAGTCTCACCATCCCCGCCTGGGCTGCGCTCAGCGACACGGATTTCCACAAGCTGTGCCGCAAGGGAGCTCCAGAGGAAATTTCTTCAGCACTCAAGGATGGTGCGAACCTCAATGCACGCAACCGGCGCGAGGAAACACCGCTCATGACGGCAGCTGCCTACAACACGATGGAGGCCGTCCAGGTGCTGCTCTCTGCCGGAGCCAATGTCAGGGCTGCCGGAGAGGATGGACAGACGGCTCTTCTCGCCGCCGCCACAAATCGCAAGAGCCCGCTCATTGCTACCGCACTTTTGAAGGCGGGAGCCCGCGTCAATGAGAAAGCCAAGGGCGGCGTGACGCCGCTGATGGGGGCCGCATCAAACAATAAATTCCCCGAGATCACGAAGGCTCTGCTCGAAGCCGGCGCGAAGGTAAATGCCACAACGGATACGGGCATGACCGCTCTCATGATCGCGGCAAAATCCAACAGCCATCCCCAAATCATGGAATTCCTCATCAAGGCAGGCGCTGACGTGAACGCCAAGGACGATGACGGAAGAACCGCCCTGATGTTTGCCGCCCGCAATCGCCGGGTCACTCCGGAAATGATCGAACTGTTGCTCAAGTCCGGTGCAAAGGCTGACATCAAGACCCCGAACGGCGCAACTGCATTTTCCATTGCAGCCGAGTATGAGAACCCGACGGCCTTCCGCGTTCTGGCCGCTGCCGGCGGCGATCTCAAGACCATTCCGGCCGAGAAGATCGCCGCTCTCTTTGTCAGTTCCATTGACAATGGCGATGCGGACACCTTGCTTCTTTTGTCCAAGCAAGGAATTGATGTCAACGCCCCCAACAAATACGGCGATACACCGCTCATGAGGGCAGTGCACAAGGGGAAGCCGGAAGTTGTCAAGGCACTCATTTCCAGCGGAGCGAATGTCAACGCCGCCGACAAGTACGGCGAAACGCCGCTCATGAAGGCAGTGCGCAAAGATCTGCCGGAAGTTGTCAAGGCACTCATTTCCAGCGGAGCGAATGTCCGGGCTGTGGATGAAAGATCGAGGAGCGCTCTGTCCATCGCTGTTTCGGATCACAAGCCGAATCTGCAGATCGTCGAAGCACTGCTCAAGGCGGGAGCCGATGTCAATGCAGCCGACTCGTACGGCCGCACGCTTCTGATGAGTGCCGTGAAAAACAACGCTCCCGAGGTGGTCAAGCTGCTGCTTGCCAACGGAGCCAATGCGCAGGCCGTCAGCGAGCGGTCCTCCGACACGGCTCTTGGGTATGCCATGCGGTACAGTCCTGAAAGCATCCCCCTTCTTGTGAAAGCCGGCGCCAACGTCAACGAAACCGACAAATACGGCTGGACACTGCTTAACCGGGCGATCCGCAGCGAGTATCCCGTCGAGGCCATCAAGGCGCTGATTGATAACGGCGCCAATGTCAACGCCGTCAGTCCCGACGGAGTATGGAACCCAATCGCCATCGCTGCGCGCACCAACAAGGCCGAAGAAATCCTTGACTTGCTTCTCGCTGCAGGAAGCAATGTGAACTACAAGGACAAGGATGGCTCGACGCCTGCATTCTTTGCCTTTCACAAGCAGCATCCCGCCCCCGTCCTCAAGAAGCTGATTGATGCCGGTCTCGATGTCAATGCGGCGGACACGAAGAACGGCCGCACGCTGCTGATGGCCGCAGTGACGAACCCCGAACGGGATGCCCTGGCCGTGACGCAGCTGTTGCTTGCTGCCAAGGCAGACCCGAATGCAGCTCTGACACGCGATCAGCGAAGCGTTCTGATGCAGGCAGTCACCCAGGAGAAGGCAGACCCTGCTGTCATTTCTGCTCTAATCGCAGGCGGCGCCAATCCCCACGCCACACTCAAGGATGGTGAAACCGCACTCTTTCTCGCCAGCGACCGCAATCCGAATCCTGCGATCATTGATGCACTCATCAAGGGGGGTGCGAATGTCAATGTTAAGGACCGCTATGAGCGCACGCCGCTCTATCAGGCGGCAAGCAGGGGCAAGCATCGGCTGGAGGTGCTCAATGCCCTGATTGCCGGCGGAGCCGATGTCAACATGCCTTCTCAGTCGGGCAATACCCCCCTGATGGCAGCTTCAGGTGACAGTCCCGAAACAATTGCCGCCCTGTGCAAGGCTGGTGCAAATGTCAACGCCCGTTCGCGCGAAGAGCGCACGCCGCTCATCCTGCTTGTTTCTCAAAGAAAGACCACGGTTGATTCGGTCGCAGAGATGATCAAGGCAGGTGCCGATGTGAATGCCGTCGGCAAGGACTCGCTCTCGGCGTTGCTGCGGGTCGTGAGCAACAACAATCCCAATCCGGAAATCGTGTCCCTGCTGGTGCGCTCAGGCGCAAATGTCAATGTCCGGGCCAATGACCAAAGCACGCCTCTGATCCGTGCCTGCGCCGCTGCTCAGGAGACAACCAAACCGATCGAGGTGCTGATCCAGGCCGGCGCGGATGTCAATGCTGTTGACCGCAACGGTGTCTCTGCGCTCATGAGAGCAGTCTCCGTCTACAGGCCAAATGCCGAAGTGATCGAGTTGCTGCTCAAGAGCGGAGCCAACCCCAGAGCCGTCAACAACAGGCAGGTTTCCGTTGCCGACATGGCCCGCAAGAACCGCCGGATGCCTCCAGAGCTTTTGCAGCGCATTGAGGCAGCCGCCCGATAGTGTTGTATTGAGAAGTAATTCTCACATTTCTGAATGGACTGAGCGCAGAGTTCGTGTTGCAACGCACTCTGCGCTCGCCGTAATGACGCGCGATGCGTCCTGTCAGCTAGGCTTTTTGGGCGCTCTTTTCTGCGTTCTGCCGGTCTGAGCAGCGGCAACGTGATCGCGGATGAATCCGAGAACGAAATCAAAGTCCTCCTGCTCAACATAGATCTGGTTCTGGTGGAGTTTCTCGCCCACATTGATGAGGTTACGCGTCGGCAAGGGCTCGACGGTTTTGACTGAACGCCATCTCGAGCGCTTGCTGAAACGGCTGCCGGCAAGAATTCCGGACCCGGACACCGAGGGGCGGCCCGCGGCCACACCGGCAAGTGCGACGAGGACAGCCAGAACCTTCGCCTTCTTGACCTGCGAGGCTAACTGAGTGTGGGTAATTCCTTCCTCGTCCATCTCAAAAAGCACGCAGTAGCGCCCCCCCATGACGGCCGCATAGACGAGGTATCCGATAATGCTGATCACAAAGAGAACAGCTGCGATTCCTCCGAAAACGAGAAGCAGGTTTCCCAATTCCTCAAGGGACAGATCTCCCTCGATGGCAAGGAGTGCCACGAGAAAAAGCAGCACAATTCCAAGCGAAATCGCAAGAACCTTGCCCACCAGGATGATGATCGAGGGATTTTTGTAAAGATTGACCTCGTAGACCCAGCGAAAGATTCCCTCTTCAGTTTTGGTAATGGAACTCACTGTCATTTCTCCTGCAGCGTGCTAAAAACAAAAGGGTGCGTTTCCACTCAGTGGATTGTACTTCTGGCTCCGCAGAACGCGCCCCCTCAGAATCCAAAGACTCTAGGCCTGAACTTGTCAACTGAGGTTATGAGCGTACCGACTCATATCCAGCCATAGAAACACTCTGGCATTTTGCTCGTGTGATCGCTGCTACTCCTTCAGATATCCCGCCTCTCCGAGGATCTTCCTCATGTACGCCGTGTAACGCTGAAGGACTTCCTCGGCAGGGCCTTTCCTTTCTTTCTCCGAGGAGATCAGGCTCTTCATTTGAGCGATTCCGATGAAGATATTTCCTGTGGGGACGGTCTGTCCGATGCCCTCCAACGCACCGGCAGGCGTGTCCGCCGTCGAGAGGATCACCTTGTTCTCCCTACTGAACAGACCTCCCGCCTTGCGCGGGTACACAATGGTCATAAACCTCTGAGTCGCGGGAAGAAGGATGTACTCCTCAATGGATGCCTTGGTCGGCCTCCCGAGCACGAACCGCCCCGCCTCCTGGGCATCCCAGTGCTCCTTCATGAACTCATGGAGTTCCTCAAGCGTGAAAGGCCTGTTGGTCAGCAATACTTGTCTTCCTATCATTTTGAACCTCCATTCAGCCAAGCCCAATGGTTATACGCACTCGGGGAAACATATCAGCGTGACAGCCTGTAGCTGCCGACCCACTTCCCATACTGGATTGATGTGACGCCGTTGCGCGTAAGCGCGGGATAGCTCGCCTGCCCTGAAAGAACGGTCACAGTCACGGTGCCGGTCTGACCTGCGCGCAGAAGACCCGCGTGGACTGCAGCCGCCGCGATGCTCGAATCATCAGTGTAGACGTTGCCGCTGCCGCCCCAGATCCTGCCCGAAGCGCTGCCGGTCACGCGCATCACGAAACTCTTTCCGTTCTGTCCCCGGTAGGACACCATGCTGGCCGGAGCCGCAATCACCGCAGAACCTGTTGACGGTTGCCCGCTCGGAGAGACTGTCGAGGATGGCGGAGAAGAAGATTGCGCAGAGGGAGAGGACTTTGAGCCAGGCATGCTCCCGGATGGAGAAGGCACGGAATTCTTGCAGTTCATGATCTCAAAACTGCCGCTGTATGCTCCGTAGTTCTGGGGAGTAACCCCGTTTCTAGGGAATCCCCAGTATCCGCTCCGACCAGGGCGAATAACAACCCGAACCACGCCCCACTCGCCAAGCGGAACGGCTCCCGCATGAACGGCAGCGGCGGCCAGGTCAGAGTCGTCCGTGTAGTAGCAGTCGGTTCCTCCCCAGACTCTGCCGCTTTTTGCCCCCCGCACCCGGAAGCTCAGAAGATTTCCGTTGTATCCGCGGTACTTGCGGACGCTTTCCGGAGCCGGAAGAGCGCTCTTCATGGCATCATCCCCTGCGCTTGCAGTATGGGGGGAGTTGTTGGCCGATGAGGATGTCGGGCTGGCTGAGGCTGGAGCTGGGCTGGATGAGGACTGGCCAGAAGCGGCCGACAGCCTGTAGCTGCCCTGCCACTTTCCGTACTGGATTGATGCGACGCCGTTGCGCGTAAGCGCAGGATAGCTTGCCTGTCCTGGCAGAACGGTCACAGTCACGGTGCCGGTCTGACCTGCGCGCAAAAGACCCGCGTGAACTGCCGCCGCCGCGATGTTCGAGTCATCCGTGTAGACATTGCCGCTTCCGCCCCAGATCCTGCCCGAGGCGCTGCCGGTCACACGCATCACGAAACTCTTTCCGTTCTGCCCTCGGTAGGACACCATACTGGCAGGGGCATTCTGCTCTGCCAGGACGCCTTGGGAAAAGAACACAAGAGCAGCCAATGCAAAGATGCGTCGCATATCCGCCTCCGGCAAAATGATTTCGTGCCCGAATTCTCCACAGTTTTGTCGTATTGAGCCAAATCTTTGGAACTGCCCACGCATAAATTCGGGAGTAGATAGCAACAAAGCGCTAGCGAGACTGCATGACCGGGTGGCAATGGCCACGACAGGCGATCAGATGCGGCAGGCTCCTCAAGCAGCTAGTAAGTTTCAAAGACGAACATCGTGAAATTCGGTCTGTTGTGTTTCTTGGCAAGCTCATCTCCGCTGTAGCGCACGTTGATGCGCGGCAATTTTCCGTAGGCCCCCGTGAAATAGACCGTGCCCTTGGGTCTGGGCCCGGCAGGAAACCGCGCCGTACCCTCTTCATTGATGACGCGCCATCCGGAAAGTTTCTCCAGGGTCTTGCAGTAGTTCACGTACTCATCCCAGCTCATTCCGTCGATGCGCACAGTGACAGCATCTTTCTTGACGGTGTATTCGCATACGGTGTTCCGGCCCTCCGGTGCGGGCAGCGTCACGCCAAAGAAGTTTCCTTTCCAGGGAATCGGATTGTTCCCCTTTCTCACTGCCTCATCTTTGGAGAACATAAAGCCACCCTCAACAGGCTTCGTGCCGGAGACTGCCGCAGCCTTTTCAAGCCGGTCAAGTTTTTCGAGCTCCTTGTCGTAGTACTTTAGGTTGGCGCTGTACATGGCGATCTGTTGCTCGCACTCCTTGCGATCGGACTCGTAATCTGAGGGGCCTGCGGCGTGCCGCATCACGTTGGCGGCGTCCTCGCCGGGCTTTGCATAGTCCGAAAAGCGGCGGCCGACAGAGGAGCCGGACTGGCCCATGCCAACCGTCACCATGCGCCGCTTCCACTGCTCAAGCATCGACTGGTCGTGTTTTTTCGCCTGAAGCAGCTGCGCCCGTTGCGCGGCAATGGACGAGGCTGCGGAGCCTTCGCCCGCAAGACACGGTCCGCTGCCAAGCAGAGTTGCCGCTGCGATCGAACAGAAAAGGACATTGAGGCATCTCATAGTGTTCTCCTGAATTGGCAAACTCGATCAGCGCCATAGCACTCCATGCGCCGGATTTCGCAGAACACTATACCTAGATTCTGTTTTTTTCGACTTCTGACAAATTTTCAGGATCACAAACGCAAAGATCCTGTCCGGAGCTAGAATGGCTCAGTCTGGCTCCATAGGGGCCGAAGGGGTGCCATGTCTAGCTCAAAGATAACAAACGAAGGACTGAGACCCGCGTTTTCGCCGTTGGGAGTGTTTGCCCTGTCGATAGGCGCGAGCATCGGCTGGGGATCCTTCATCGTGACCTGCAACACCTATTTGCAGAAATCCGGCATCCTTGGAACTGTAGGCGGCCTTCTGATCGGCATGGCGATCGTCTTTGTCGTCGCATGGAACCTGCAGTACATGATCCAGCTGGCGCCTGGTGCCGGCGGCGTGTACTCATTTCAAAAACGCATCAACGGAGACGATGTCGGCTTCGTCACCTTCTGGTTTGTGCTCCTGGTCTATATGGCAATCCTATGGGCCAACGTCACCGCCGTACCGCTTTTTGTCCGCCTGTTCCTGGGCGACTCCTTCCAATTCGGGCTCAGCTACGAAATCCTTGAATACAAGGTCTGGTTTGGCGAAGCGTTTCTTTCCGTAGGTGCCGTTCTGCTGATCGGCTGGCTCTGCACCAGGAGCGCGCGCTGGTCCAACCGAGCCATGACGTTTGCCGCCTTGACATTTGTCCTCGGCTTTGCAGTCTGCGCGATCATTGCGGCAGTCGAGCACGAGAGCAGATTCAGCTACGCACCGATGTTCCCGGAGGACTCGGACGCTCTTGCTCATATCGTGCGCATTGCCGCCATTTCGCCCTGGGCCTTCATCGGCTTTGAGAATATTGCGCACTTTTCCGAAGAATATGATTTCCCCATCAAGAAAGTCCGTGGAATTCTGCTGGGTTCCGTCCTGGTGACTACCGCGCTTTACCTGCTCGTATCCATTCTCTCGATTTCCGCCTACCCGCCCGAATACGGCAACTGGCTTGACTACCTCCGCGACATGGAAAATCTTGAGGGGCTCAAGGCCGTTCCCGCGTTCTATGCAGCTCATTACTACCTGGGCAATGCAGGCATCGTGATTCTGATGCTGGCGCTTTTCGGCGTTATCCTGACAAGCCTGATCGCCAATTCTCTGGCACTGAGCCGTCTGCTGTACGCTGCCGGCCGCCAGGGCGATGCCCCTGCCCCTCTTGGCCACCTTAGTGCCAGCCACGTTCCCGACAACGCCATCCGTGTCATCGTGATTGCCTCCCTGCTCATCCCATTCCTCGGCAGAACGACGATTGGCTGGATCGTAGATGTTACGACGCTGGGCGCAACCATGGTCTACTGGCTCGTTTCCCACGGCGTTTACCGGCACGCAAAGAACACGGGGCGGCGTTTGGAGAAAAGAACCGGCATTGCTGGCATGGTGATCATGACGGTCATCCTGCTGCTGCTTCTCGTGCCGGGACTGTTGCCGTTCCATGCCATGGAAACGGAGTCCTATGCCCTGTTCATCGTCTGGGCGCTGCTCGGAATGCTTTACTTCAGCATCCTGCTTCACAAAGACCACAAGCAACTTTATGGCAAGAGCGTCATTGTCTGGATCGTCATGCTGATGCTGATACTGTTCGCTTCGCTGATGTGGGCGGCTCGAGAGACGGAGTCGGCAACCCGCGAAGTTGTGGCCGAGATTTCCGAGTATTACCAGAGCCGTCCTGGGGCTGACTCAAAAGAGGATGCGGCCCACCGGACACTTTTCCTTCAGGAACAGGCCCAGGAGATCAACACCACCAACACGCTCTACATCGCTTTTGCCTTGTTCATGTTCCTCTGTGTTTCCGGAGTTCTGCTCTACAAGGATCACAAGAAAGTCGAGGCGATGGCCGCAGAACGACAGAGACTCATCGATGAGACCGAGCGCGACCGGCTGACCGGCTTGTATCAATGGAATTACTTCCTCATCTATGTCAACAAGCTTTATCACAGCGACAGCCAGAAACCCATGGATGCGGTTGTCATCAACGTCGAGCGCTTCCGTTCGGTCAATTCGCTTCATGGCCGGGAATTCGGGGATAATGTTTTGCGTGAAATCGGCAGTCAGATCAAGAGATTTGTTGACAAGAACGGAGGAATGGCCTGCCGCTCCGAAGCCGATTACTTCAGCATCTACTGCCCTCACAGGGATGATTGGCAGTCCTTTTTGGAAAACTTCCAGACACACATCAATGAAGCCTTTCCCTTGGCCGACATCCACCTGCGCATGGGCGTGAGGCCCTGGCAGGCGGGGCAGGAACCAATCCCCCAGCTCGATTGCGCCCGCATCGCAAGTAAAAAGCTCAGCGGCATCTACACGACCAAGGCCATCATCTTTGACGAGGATATGAGATTGCGTGAGCAGCGCGAACATCGGCTGCTCAGCGACTTGAGCCATGCGCTGGAAAACAGGGAGCTTAAGGTTTACTACCAGCCCAAGTACGACATCCAGGGCGATGAGCCGCGGCTCTGCAGCGCTGAAGCGCTCGTGCGCTGGCAGCATTCCGAGCTCGGCCTGGTTTCTCCCGGCATCTTCATCCCCCTGTTCGAGCGAACCGGAAAAATCACGGAACTCGATGAGTTTGTGTGGAGGGAGGCAGCCCATCAGATCGCCATATGGCGCGACCGGTACGGCACGACTCTTCCCGTATCGGTGAACCTGTCCCGCGCCGATGTCTTTGCGCCTGGCCTGTCCGCCATGCTGGAAGACATTATCAAGCAGCATGGGCTCAAGCCGGGCGACCTCAAGCTCGAGGTGACTGAATCGGCCTATACCGACAACCCCAGCCAGCTCATCCGCGTCATCGAGCATCTGCGCGGCAGCGGCTACCAAATCGAGATGGATGATTTCGGTTCGGGCTATTCATCGCTCAACATGCTCTCATCCATGCCCATTGACATACTCAAGATGGACATTGCCTTCATCCGGAACATCGAGCACAACGAAAAGGATCTTCGCCTCGTCGAGCTCGTTGTCGACATCGCCCGCTACTTCAAGTTGCCCGTCGTTGCCGAAGGCGTGGAAACCGAGGGCCAGCTCAAGCTGCTTCGCAAGGCCGGCTGCAATCTGGTGCAGGGATATTACTTCTCGCGTCCGCTTCCGCCCGAGGAATTCGAGCAAAAGTTCCTGGCCAACAAGGGTGCGTAAGCACTGCGAAGGGATCGGACGAAGGTGCTTGCAGGAGGCGGCGCAGGCTGGCCGCCGGAACGCTTTGTTCCGAACCAGCCTTGCCGCCTGAAAGGACGCATCAGCGCGAGCCGTTCGCTAGCCTCTGTTCGACTTGAGCCATTCCTTGTTGTCGTACATCCGCTGATCGGCAAGCTCAAACACCGCCGCAACGTTCTTGTGTTCGTTGTTCCTGGCCATGCCGCAGGCAATGACGATGCCTCCCGAACTCAGCGCCACGCTGTTGTGGTCAGCAATCTTGCCGAGAAGCTCTTCGATGCGTGCGTAATCGTTCCCCGTTGAGATCACGGCAAACTCATCGCCGCCAATGCGGAACACGGGGCTGTGCTTGAACGTATTGCATATGATCATGCAGGCACCGCGGAGATATTCGTCGCCAGCCTGGTGCCCCTCGGTATCGTTGACCTTCTTCAGATCGTTCACATCGAGAATCGTGATTGCAAACTCAGGATTCTCCTGATCGAGAATTCGCCGATTGAGCCGATCCTCATAATCCAGATAGGCGTGCTTGTTCTTGACACCTGTGAGCGCATCAACATTTGCCTTGCTTTGCGCCTGTGCGAGCCGTCTCGAGTACTCCTCCTCCTGCCGGACATGGCTGTCAATGTCAACGACGCCAACAACGAGGCGCGGACCTTCCTTTTCCCTGACCATTGCCGCCTTGAGCTGTACATGTGTCGGCTTGCCCCGGATCATAAGCCGGTAGGTCAGGGTGAAGATGCCGTCGCTCTGGATTACAGTCCAGACGTTCTCTCGAGTGACACAGTCAAGGAAGCGAGAGAGATCACCCGGATGAATGCATCTGGCGGCAAGCTCACGCGTGTCTCCAAAAAAGTCCCCGCCTTCTTTTGGCAACGCGATGGTTTCATATCCGGAAGTCGCGCTGTACTCTCGGTAACGGCCGCTCGGCTCAATGATGTACACGCAAAGGAAGTCACCGGTGAGCGCATTCAGACGCGCATAGGCGAATCGCTCCTCCTTGGCTCGCTCCACTGCCTTTTGCTGCCTCATCTGCTCATCGACATTCGTCACTCCGAGGATAATGAAGCGTTCATCGTCCTCCATCCGGGACACCTTCATGGTGACGTAGTACGATGATTTGCCGGAAAGCAGCCGAATCGTTATGACATAGACTTTGTTCCGGTCAAGGGCGTCCATGAGAGTCCGCTTGTCCATGGCCTTCACAAACACAGGCTTGTCATCCGGATGGACGAATAGATTGGCCTCGATCCTGGCCCGGCCGAAGAAATGATCCCCCCGACGAACCTCATTGAGTCGGCCGCTCGCATCATCCGTACGGTACTCGATGAACTCCTCGGTCTCCAGATTGATGTAATACAGATCCGAGTAGCCGCGAGCCAGAGTCTGGGCGATGTGGGTATAGATGATCCCGGCGCTTCTTGTCTTTTCGTAGGCCTCCTTGGTGGTGACGTTCTCCCGGCGAATCCGCACGAGTTCCGTGACGTCCAGGCAAAGACCGAGCGTGCAGAGCCGTCCGGCATCATCAATAAACTTGAGCTTGGTGGTCTGGAACTGCCGCTGATTGCCTGTAGGATCCAGCACGTCTTCGTAGAAGATGTACGGTTCATCCATCGACAGAGCCATCTTGTCGTCTTGAACAAAGTGCGCCGCCGTCGCCGCATCAAAAATCTCGGCATCGGTCAGGCCGATCACCTCATCGGGTGTGCGCTTATGCGCGTACTCGGCAAACGCCTGGTTGCAGGCCAGGTAGACGCCGGTTTTCGCATCCTTGGAAAAGCTTGGTCCGGGGATGTTGTTGAGAAGCGCCACGAGGGAGGCTCGCAGCTCGGCAATTTTCCGGGCGGCCTTTTCCGCCTCCTGTGCGGCGGAAAGCCGCTCACCGAGATCCCTGGTGTCCCGGTAATTGTTGAGCATGATCAGCATGGCCAGAATGCAAAGCGCCAGCGAGACCCAGGTGTGCATCGTGTTCGTGCTGCTGATCCGGTCAGCCTGCATCTGCAAAAAGGCGGTCCTCGCCTCCCTGACATGGATATCGGAGTCCCCGGACGGATGACTCATGTGATATTCGAGAACCTGTCCGACGACACGGTCGGCCTCCTGTTCCGTTGCCCTGTGAACCCACATCATGGACGCAAACAGGATCAGCATGAGAAGAACGATCCAGACCAGATAACTCTTGCCATACCCCCGATGCAGATCCCGCCGGACAAGCTTGCGGAAATAGAACAGTCCCAGCACGGACCACAATATGAACAGAACATAGGATTCCGTCTCCATCGCATGGAATGCCAGCAGGCCAGGCGTGAGAAGCAGAATCAGGAAAATCGACATCAGAACGAATCCGATAATGCCGGTGCACTTTTCAAGCTTGCGATCTTGAGCTTTGGCATGCCGGTACACCGCATGGCAAATCAGGCCGTAGACGATGGTTGCGCCAAGCGTAGTCACATCCACAATCCACCCGATTGCCGTTCGTCCCAGGAACGGAATGAGGAGCGAAACCGCCACAACGCAATAGATGGCATTGACAGGGATGCCCTGGCCGTTGAGCTGCTTGAGCGCCTGAGGAGCCTCGCCCTCACGGCCCGCCGCATACAGCAGGCGGCTCAGGGCCATCATGTTTCCGATGAGGCTGGTGAGGATCACGCCAAAGAGCGCCAGCATCAGAACCACCACGCCGGTCGCTCCAAGATAGTGATTCGCCACATAAAACGCGGGAACGGCCTTGAGGCCGGAAAGCTTCCCCATGTCCCGGATGTACTCGAGCCAGTTCCCGTACTCCGGAGGGTACGCGGAAATGGAGAGCAGGGAAACCAGCACATACAGCGCGGTGGTGCCCAGCACAGACCAAAGCAGGATTCTGCGCACCTTTTTCGCCGGGAAGGAATACTCCTCGGAAAAATGGGAAATGTTCTCATAGCCGATGAAGGCCCACGGCGAAATGGCTGCGATGAGAACGATCTGGGCAAACGCACTGGAGCCCTCGACATACATCGGGGCATAGCTGTACGCATCCCCATGCCTTGCGATCGCAAAGCCCGCGCAAACCATGAAGCCGACCGTAAAAGTCAAGGAAGCAACGATGACAAGGCGAACCGACAGCCTCGTGCTGCGTGAGCACAGATCGCCAATGATCAGCAGGGCGGCCACTGACAGCAACACCTCGCCGAACCAGACTTCATATCCGAAAATTGTGTAATGGAAGCCGAAGCGGAAGACATCCCCAAGGAAAAAGCGGGCGAACAGCGGAACTGAAGTGATGTTTGCCCACAATATGGCCATGTAGGTCAGCAGCACAAACCACGCCGCAAGGAACCCCAGGTCCTTTCCTCCGGTCTTCTTTTCAAAGGTATAGATGCCGCCTGCGTCAGGCCTGGCCTGAATCATGTACTGAAGGTTCCAGGTGATCACCAGGATGACGGCCATCCCGAACAGCAGGCCGAACGCCGTGCCGAGGACGCCTGCCTTTTGCAGGTAGACGTTACACGTGACGATGAAGGAGCCCCAGCCAATACTAGTGCCGATGGAAAAAGCCCAAATTCCTAGAGGCGAAAAAACCGACTGCAAGCCGGTGCTCTTGTCGCTGCCAGTCATACGGCGAGTTCTCCTGCAACCTTGCTGCTATTGCATGCAGAGGGAGCGTTGTTGGGGTGTTCGCCCCCCCCCATCCGTACGGTTGAAGATGCTTTTCTAGATCAGGCCACGCACCTTCAAAATTATCATTCAGGATTGTAACATGGAACAAAAACAGGACAAAGAAACAGAGCCTTATCTATACCTCCCCCGGTTTCGAGATGCTCTCTGCGAACGCCTCCCTCCCTGGCTGATCACGTCCCGAAGGAAAATCCTGAGTCTGTTGACGCACGGCGGATTACTTAAGTACCCCCCTTCCATAGACTGCCTCCCATCAGCGTCCGGACACATCAATCGCCGGCGCTTTCCAAAGGAGTCAATCACATGAAATTCAAGGCATTATCCGTGCTCGTATCTGTTGCACTCGCGGCAAGCGTGGCTCAGGCCGCGGCCCCCAAGGACGGCACCTACACCGCCCGCGTTCTCGGCCACAACGCCCCGATCAACGTGATCGTCACGATCACCAAGGGCAGGATCGCCGACATCAACGTCACCCATAATCTCGAGAGCCCGGGCGTGGGCAAGGTCGCCATCGACCTGCTCTCCCGCGACATTGTGGCCAAGCAGTCCGTCGCCCTTGACAAGGTCTCCGGCGCAACGCTCACGAGCTTTGCCATGATGCAGGGCGTGCGCAAGTGCCTTGAGCAGGCCGGCGCCGACATGAGCCAGTTCACCAAGAAGGAACCGAAGAAGGTTTCCAAGATCGCCGCGAAGTCCAGGACTGAAGTCGTCATCGTTGGCGGCGGCGGTGCTGGCCTTGTGGCTGCCGTAAGCGCTCTGCAGAACGGCGCGAACGTCACCATCATCGAGAAGCTCGGCTTTGTCGGCGGCTCGACCAACGTGTGCGGCGGCGCATTCAACGCGTCCGACACGAGCTACCAGAAGGCGCTTGGCATCGAGGACAACCCCCAGAAGCACTTTGAGCAGACCATGAAGGGCGGCCACAACACCAACGATCCCGCCCTGGTTCACTACCTCGCGGATCATGCCAAGGAAACCCTGCAGTGGATGATCGACATGGGCCTCGTCGTCAATCCCAAGGTCGGCGCAGCCACGGGCGCCCTCTACCAGCGCTCGCACTATCCCAATCCCGCCGGCGGCAACACCTACATCCGCACGCTGCAGCACAAGCTCGGCATGTACGGTCCCGACCGCCTGAAGATCATGCTCGAGACGAAGGCGACCGATCTGATCGTCAAGAACGGCGCCGTTGTCGGCGTGAAGGCCATGGGCAAGAACGGCCCCGTTGAAGTCATGGCCACCAAGGGTGTCGTGCTCGCCACGGGCGGCTTCGGCTCGAACGTCGAGTACCGCCAGAAGGTCAATACCGGCATCTGGAAGGAAGCCAAGCTTGACGACCGCATCGGCTGCTCGAACATTTCCGTCGCCGCCCAGGGCGACGGCCTGATCATGGCTGAAAAGGCCGGCGCCGAGCTGATCGGTCTGGCGGACATCCAGGTTCATCCGAACGGCACTCCGGGCACTGGCCTGATGCTCGACATCAAGACCTCCGGCCGCAACCGCCTGTTCATCAACACCAACGGCGACCGCTTCGTCAATGAAGGCGCCGCCCGCGATGTTCTGTCCAAGGCCGTGTTCGAACAGCCCGGCCAGACCTACTGGCTCGTGCAGAACCATCTGCGCTATCCCGACGAGAACGCCATCGACCTGCTCTCCGGACGCACCATGCGTGACATGCTTGAGCAGGGCCGCGTCAAGAAGGCCAAGGACCTTGAAGAGCTCTCCCAGATGACCGGCATGCCGCTTGATCATCTGAAGGCCTCGATCGAGGAGTACAACCGCGCGGCCCGCCATGAAATCGCAGCAGACAAGTTCGGCTTCAAGGCGACGCACACCGACGATCGTCCGATGACCGAAGGTCCCTGGTACTTCGCCAAGAAGGTTCCGACCATCCACCACACGATGGGCGGCATCCGCATCGACACCAACGCCCATGTGCTCAACGCCAAGGGCCAGTGGATCAAGGGCCTGTACGCAGCCGGTGAAACCACTGGCGGCGTGCACGGTGAAAACCGCCTTGGCGGCAACGCCGTTGCCGATCTGATGGTGTTCGGCCGCACTGCCGGCCGCAACGCCGCCAGCGCGAAGTAATTCGCGCCAGAAAAATCAGCCGGCACTCCGACATGCCGGCTGATCTTCCTTCGTAATGATCCTCTCCTGTCTGCCTGAAGCCAGGAATCAGCCAAAACTGGTTTCCGTCTTCAGGCTCTTTTTTCGCGAGGAGTCTCAATCAGGAAGGAGTTGTCTTTTCTGCTGATTCCTTCTGCGAGGCAGAAACCGCGGCGCCATTGGAAGAAGGCTTGTCCGTGAAGGACTTCGCTGTCTCTGACATCGTGTGCACGATGTCCCGCATGGCTTCGGCAAATGTCTGGAAGGCCCGCCTGAAACCATCAACGCGCCCGCTCAGAGCGCAGATCAATGCCCGGGTCTCTTCGGGCTTCAGAACGTACCCTGCCAGCACCGCAAGCAGCGCAACGGCAGCCATGCCCACGGCGATGGCAAACGCAAAGCAGGCAATCGCCGCGCACAGGCAGCAAAGGACAAAGAGCGAAATCCAGCTCAAGAGCGCCGGGCCCTTCATCGCGGTTTCCTGCTGCTTCATCAGAGGACCCTCCTGTGCTGATAGATGTGGTAGCCGAGCAATGCGGCAAAGCTCCAGCCGAAGACAGCGTGCACAGTGCTTCTCAGGCAGAGGCCGCAGATGCAGGTTCCAAGGGCTGTGAGCATGATGCGGTTATGCGCCATACGGCGGGCCCGCTTTCCTGCCTTGACGCCGGGAACAACAACGGAGGCCACCTTGTCGGCGACTGCGATGCCCGTCTTCTTGAGCTCTGCCTTGGCCTTGGCGACCTCCTTGCGGGGCGCGGGCTTTGCTGCTGGGGCCTGCTCGGGGATCATGCCGGCGAAGAATCGTGCGTAGTTTTCGATGTCGGACGCACTGATGCGGTCCGTATCCCATGTGAGAAGCAGACTGCCCACCACCGGATTCATCGACACGCCGGCGACACCCTCGATGGAACTAATGTATTCGATGATGCCCTTCTGGTCGGCCCTGGAAAGGCCCACGAGCCCCGGGTGGCGAATTCTCATGCGCCCCGGAACAAAGGAGCGGACGTATCTCTTCAAACTTTCTTCCATCTCGAAAACCTCTTCTCTTTATTCTTCGCCAGGGGCCGAGAGCACCTCGATGGCATCAGCGACCCAGTTACGCTTGTCGACGATCCGTCCGGTGGGCGAGCGGAGCGCGTTGGCGCACACACCGATCGTGGTCATGTTGTGCAGAACAGCTCCGGTTGCGGGCGGCAGCACGCCGATCAGGCCACCGCCGAGGAAGCACGAATTGAGCCCTACGGACACGCGGAAGTTCTGATTGATTCTGCGCATGGCGGCCCGCCCCAGGTCGATGGCGTACGGCAGATCGTGCAGGGTGTTGTTGGTGAACACCACGTCGGCCACTTCCTGGGCGATCGCAGAGCCCTCACGCAGCGTTGCGCCGACGTAGGCGGCCGAAAGCGCAGGACTGTCGTTGATTCCGTCGCCGACCATCAGCACCTTGGCTCCCTGCTTCTTGATCTCCTCGATGTAGCCAGCCTTGTCCGTGGGAAGAACCTGGCTTCGGTAGTCGTCGACACCAAGGATTCTGGCCACGTTGCAGGCCGTCTTTTCTTCATCGCCTGTGAGCATCACGACGCGCTTGATGCCCCGCGCACGGAGCGCTGCAATCACTTCGCGCGACTCGGAGCGGAGCGGATCGGCGATGCCGATGAGGCCCATCAGCTTGCCGCCGTAGGCCAAGTAGAGCACGGTCTTTCCCTCGCCAGCAAGCTTTTCAACCTCGGGCAGTGCGGGTGAGACGTCCACGCCCTCGTCTTCCTCGACGAAATGCCGCGAGCCGATGATGACCTTCTGTCCGTCAACCGAGGAACAGATGCCGTGCGCAACGACATACTCGACATTGGCGTCATGGGCCTCGACGGCATGCTCAAGCCCCTTAGTCTTCGCAGCGGCAACCACGGCGCGCGAAACCGGATGCGGGAAATGCTCTTCAAGGCAAGCCGCAAGCGTGAGCATCTCATCCTTGTCGGTCTTGCCGTCCACAGGAACGACATCCGTGAGCTTGGGGCTGGCCTGCGTGAGCGTGCCCGTCTTGTCGAACACGACCGTGTCGACTTCCGAGAGCGCCTCGAGGAACCTGCCACCCTTCACGAGCACGCCGTTGGCAACGCCTTCCTTCATGGCCGACAGAATTGCAAGCGGCGTCGCAAGACGCAGCGCGCACGAATAGTCGACCATCAGCACGGCAGAGGCGCGTGCAAAGTTGCGGGTCGCAGCAAGCACGAGGAAAAAGAGCACAAAGTTCAGAGGCACGATCGCATCCGCAAGACGCTCGGCCTTGCCCTGAATGGTCGCCTTGGTCTGCTCGCTGTTCTCTATGAACTTGATGATTTGATTGAGACGCGTGCCCTGCCCGGTCTGGGTCGGTGCGATGTCGATCTCGCCGTCCTCAACAACAGTGCCGGCAAAAACCGAACCGCCCACGGTGCGGTGCACCGGCAACGGCTCGCCTGTCATGGTTGCCTGGTTGACGGCGGCGTCGCCCGCCACAACCACGCCGTCCACGGGAATCGTGCTGCCCGTGCGGACCACCACGACGTCCTTTTCGCCGAGTTCGGACATCGGAATCTCGACGGCGCCCTCACCCTTGCGGATCCAGACCTTGTCAACCTGAACGGACAGCTGGTCTGCAAGGCTCTTCAGGGATTTTTTGCGCGTGTAGCGCTCCAGCATCTCTCCCAAGCCGAGCAGCAGAATCACGATGCCGGCAGTCCTCCAGTCGCGCCGCAGCAGCGACACGGTGATCGCGGCCGCATCCAGCACCTCGACGGTGAGCCTTCCCTTCAGGAGCGTCTTGAAACCGTCGACCACATAGGGAATCGCGCCCAAAATGGCATTGAAGCAGTTGACGACGATCGGCATAAGGGGGCGCACGGCCACCCAGTGGACGACCGGCGTGAAGTCGAGCCTCGCGTCATCGCCCTCGGGCTCGTGTCCCTGAATCTGCATCGGATGCTTGGCGGCCTTGATCACCGGCATCGTGCGCACGGCGCGGGTGAGGATCCGCCCCACCCGCTCGAACAGGCTCAGCGCGCGGCGCGCCTCAACGGGCATGTCTGCGCAAGCCACGGAGACCGGGGCGGCGCCCTTGGGACGATGCAGGATCACCGGATTCTTCTCAAGGCTTGCCAGATAATCGGCCAGCGCCTTCTTGGTCTTGAGAGAGGCAACCGTGGCGATCACGGAGCCCGTTCGAGAGCTTACCTTCACGCCTTCAATGCCCTCGATAGCGGCAATTTCATCGGCGATGTACGCCGCCGAAGCGATCGTCATCGTATTTGCCGTTCTCCAGCGCACCCGGTTACCTATTTCATGCACCAATTCAAAACGCATCTTTTCAACCCAGCAAGTCTGTTCGTCCTAATGACAAAAGAGCGCCCTTTCACCCAGGACGCCTGAACCCCGTCCGCGAAACGGCGGACAGGCCGGTTCATCCCGCAATCGCGAAAACCCTAGGCGGCCTGCTCAGCCTCGGCCTGCTCCTTGCTGGCCTTGCGCTGCTCGTTCTTCACCTGTGCTTCGGCAACCACGTCAGAGACGTCTTCCTTGATGCCCTCGACGCCAGCCATCACCTTGTCCTTGAGCTCGAGGCCGCCGGCGATCAGATCGCTCACGAGGGGCTTCACATTGAGGTTGCCGCGGGAAACGGCAGCTGCGCCTAGTGCGCCCACAACAATGCCACCCAGGAAAATCAGGCCGTACTTTGTCGTCTGGTTCATGTTCATATCCTTTCAAAATGAAAAAAACAGGAGTCCAACAGCGTTGCAGAGCACATTGCCACACCAGCAGAAATGCGCTGTTTGTCATCATCCTAAATGAGGAATTTTATGTTGCGATCGATCAAAATGCGAATCATTCTCAAAAAAAACCGCTTTTCCCCGACATTTCTCAAGCCCGCTGTAATCAGGCAAAATTTCTATTTTCAGAACACGTTTTCTGACTACCGTTCTCGTTCACTTTGGCGTAAGGGTTTTCCCTAATAGGTGATTATATGCCTCAGATTGATGCCCAGTGGCTGCTTGACACGTTGTCCGATGCTGCGGAGACGCTTGCGTCGGCAATTGCGATGATTGAGGAGGATCCGCGCAAGGCGCGCGGCGTGCTCGAGCACGAGATTCCCGAGCTCTACGCCAAGCTCAACTATGCGGTGAATACTGCGGAGGCCGGTCCCGACGCCATCAATGAGATGGATCACGACGCGCTGATCGCCTGGCCGAAGGGCATGCCGTTTGGCCAGGCCGCCGATGCCGGACGCGAGAGCGACTAATCGATCTTCTTGATGAAGGCCATGGCGGTCATGTCCATGCCGCCCGGCCATTCATAGGCTGCGGCCACCTTCCACCCGGTCTTGGGATAGAACTGCCAGCCGCAGTGCGTATCGGTCTTGAGCATCAGATTGCCCTTGACGCCAGCCCGCTTGAGCATCTTCATTGCCTTCTTGACGAGCGCCTTGCCCACGCCCTTGCCGCGCGCCTCGGTTGCACACAGCAAAAAGAGCAGCTCTGCACTCCACTCTGTTTCACCGTCACGCATGCGCGTTTCGAGCACAAGGTTGGAGGACGTGAGCATGTTGGCAAACTCAATCACATACTTGCCGTCAGGCATCCCCTTCAAAAGTTCTTCAGCCTTGTTTCTGACCGCCCTGCACGCGAACTGCACGGCATCGTTGCGGCAGTCACTGAGTTTCTTGCAGATCAGACACGCCAGCCCCAGGAACTTCCCGTCATCATCCGTCGCCACGATGGTGCAGTCCGCATCCGCAATCACTTCAGCACAGTAGTACTCGCCCGTGAGGATCCTCAGATCAGCATTGTCACCGAACTCCCAGCCCCAGGCGGATTCATAGGCCCGCAGGACTGCCGCGTAATCGGTCATTTGAAATGGTCTGAACTTCATACTTCTTTTTGCTAATCAAAGGATCACAGGTTCGGGCTCAAGCGCAACGCCAAAGCGCGTCTTGACAGCGGCCTGAATCTTCTGCGCAAGGGCGAGGATCTGAGCACCAGTTGCGGAGCCGTAGTTCACCAGCACGAGCGCATTGCGCGGGTACACCCCCGCATCTCCTTCCCTCACCCCCTTCATGCCGACAGCCTCGATGAGCCACCCGGCGGCGAGCTTCGCCCTGCCGCCTGCGAGCGGATAGGCCACGAGCCTCGGATCATCATCCAGGAGGAAATTCATCTTCACGCGCGTCACCACGGGATTCTTGAAGAAGCTCCCCGCACTGCCGATCTCCCGCGGATCAGGCAGCTTCCTGCGGCGAATGGCAATCACCGCCTCGGCTACCTGAGCGGCGCTCTCAGGCGCCTTGTCTCCAAAGACAGCGGCAAGTTCCTTGTACGCCACGTGCGGTTCAAATCGCTTGGGCAGGGCAAAGAGGACTGAGACAACAATCAGATCACTCTTGTCATGCTTGAACGCGCTCGTGCGATATGCGTAGTCGCACTCATCCACAGGCAGCGTCACCAGCTCCTGCGTCTTCGGATCCAGACATTCGATCTCAACGATGCGCTCGGCAACTTCCAGGCCATAAGCACCGATGTTCTGGACCGCCGCACCGCCCACGGTGCCCGGCACGAGAGACAGGTTCTCCAGTCCGCCCCAGCCGCGGCTGATCAGTTCGGCAACAGTTTCGCTCCAGTCGGCTCCTGCTCCGATCCGCACGAAACGGTACTCGTTGTTCTCATCCTCAAGCTCAATCGCGCGCATCCGGGGCCGGATCACGAGTCCGTCAAAGTCTTGCGTAAAGAGGATGTTGGATCCGCCGCCCAGCACCAGGCGGGGCAGGCCAGCGGGTTGGGAATCGGCCAAAACGGCCTTGAGTTCGTCAAGCGTACCGGGCTCGGCGAAATACCTCGCTCTTGCCGGAACGCCAAACGTTGTATAGGGAGCAAGCTCAACGTTTTCCTGCATGAATTTTCTTTGTCCTTTCCTTTCAACCCGGCCATTCAGCCGGCATTGCTCTCTTGCCATGGATTATAGGGGGCGGAAACGAGCTCGGACGCCCCGACAGCACGCTCTGTACAATGGCGGCCAGCGAATCTTTTCCGGAGACAGACATGCCCAGTTTTGACGTCGTCCTCAAACCCAACATGGTTGAGCTCAACAATGCCGTTGCCCAGGCACAGAAGGAGATCGGCACTCGCTTTGACTTCCGCGGCACCCCTGCCGCAGTCGAACAGAAGGATCTCGAGCTCACGCTTGTCGCCAATTCAGACTTCCAGCTGAAGCAGGTGCGCGACGTGCTGATCGGCAAGCTCGCCAAGCGCGGCGTTGACGTGCGATTCCTCGATGAGAGCAAGCCCGCTCAGAAGGCTGGAGGCGATACGCTGCGCCAGACCATTGTCGTCAAGAGCGGCATCGACCGCGACCTCGGCAAGGCCATCCAGGAGAAAATCAAGGCGGCAAAGGCGCTCAAGCTCGCGGCCTCAATCCAGGGCGACGTCGTGCGCGTCACCGGAGCCAAGCGCGACAATCTGCAGCAGGCGATCCAGCTGCTGCGCACCGAAGTGAAGGACGCGCCGCTCTCCTTTGAGAACTTCCGGGAAAAATAGTCCTCTTGCAATCAGAAAAGCCGCCTCGCCGGCGGCTCTTCTGATCATCTTTTCCGGCGATCATCCAAGACGGACCCGGATCCGCTCAAGCACGCTCTTGTCGTCAAGCCCCAGATCCGCAAGCAAATGCGGCAGGTCTCCGTGCGGGACGAACTGATCGGGGATGCCCAGGCAAAGCGTCTGCACACAGATTCCCTCAGCGCTCAAAAACTCGAGCACGGCTGATC
>Ga0310690_10001888_pt1 | contig 35968 bp, 29 predicted proteins | sample AusTroGonzalo_MG_2_FD_207661 | JGI IMG/M metagenome (GOLD analysis project Ga0310690, IMG submission 207661) | Bovine rumen microbial communities from tropical cattle in Woodstock, Queensland, Australia - Gonzalo_04 (v2) (version 2) | ecosystem: Host-associated > Mammals > Digestive system >...
AGGCCTTATGCCATGTCTCTCCATCAATTATTGTGTCGCCTGCGAAATAACCGTCATAGACATATTGATTAAGTCCACCTATAGACGTCTCCCAAAACTTTCCCTCCTCTGCAAATGGCCGGTATTCTACTTCTGATGTCTGTGCTTGTGCGGACATGAAAGCCACAAAAAGTAAAGAAGCAAATAATAATTCTGTTTTCATAATTTTTTGTAATATTTGGTTTGATTAATAACTTGTACAAAGGTATAATATAAAACCAGAAATCCCAAATAATACATAGCGTTTTTACATTATTTTTCCTTTAACTATTTCAACTTTTGCTCCAACAGGTGCTTTGAAACCATTTTTTGTTTCCATTACTCCACCATTTATGATGCGGAGGGAAGAACCAACTTTTAAATCGATATCCACATTTGACAACGTTCCACCATCAATGATGAGTTTCCCACCAGATTCCACGATAACTCGGCTATTCCCCATCAATTCTACATCGCTTTGGATAGTAAGTTGACCTGTGTTTTTAATGCGTATGTTACTATAAAGTTGCTGGTCTGTGCTTATCGTTCTAGTTGCAGGTACAATAAGTAACCCCTCCATGGTTTGAACCCCAGTATTTAATGAGTCCAACCAGCAATACAGACGTCTGTAATCTGTATAAGAAAAAATATCACCCGTCCAAGCTGAAGAAAACTTTCCAAACCATTCAGGTCCACTAATACCATATTGACAATCTGAATCCCCTCCACGCAATTGTCCGATTACCTTATGCGATGCATTTAATAGAGGGGAGCCAGATGAGCCAGGCCTTACAATTCCGAGAACATTTTGTTTTGGTCGCCAGGAAGTCACACACCAATAATCCATGTCTGGGTCTTCTACTGTGCCCCAGTATGTTGTCGGATAAGGTTGATTATTGGGAATAGATATCTTCTTAGCATCACCATTGGGATGATGAATGCATGCACCAGGTTCTCCACTATTGCCAGAGTTATCCCACCCCAAATAATAAGGTGCATAACCTGGAATTTCTTTGGGGTCTTCCGACAATCTTAGTAGTGCAAAGTCACCATAAGGATAATTGGCAAGAATCGTTGCAGCTGAAGTGGAATACATAGCAGAAACTAAGGTGTCATTTGAACATCCTGGTGTTTCATAATTCCAATAGAACAGAGTTTGGTCTAAATAAGGATCTGTCTCAGCATCTTTATTAACATCATATACACAATGACAAGCAGTTAAGAATAGAGGTGCCTCGCTAAGACTTGTCGTAATAATCAATGAACCGGAACAATATTTTGTTCCTTCTAATAATACAAAAGCAACAGCATTCTTCTCCTCTTGCCAGTTCTGTCCCTCATCACAATTTACATTAATCATACAATCTCCCGTACTACCAAAATCTTGCATCTCACTCCAATAGACGTATCTATAACCCTGAACGATAGATTCGATGGAAATAATAGCATCTGTTACGACCCCCCTTGGTTGATAGTATTCCAGTGTAACATCACTTCCTAATACAAGTCCTGTTGCAAAGCCACGAAGATGTTCTCTGTTTCCCTTATTGTTTCTTGAGGTGAATGCACCAATGGATTGCTTCTTGTCAGTGGAATAGACAAATAGTTTACCACCGTCGGGGATCCAAAACTTATCATAGCATAAGTTCACCGATAATGCATTGGGACAAACTATATTCAATTGCCATAGTTTATCGCCATTGGAAAGTTCATACCAAGTCCCAGAATTATTGAGATTATAGTTCACCTTATGCCGATAGCCAAAACGTGGTGGTAAGTTTTTCTCTTCATCCTCTTTATCCTCTTTTTCTATCTTTGCCATATCCAGTCGAGGCATAGTGACAATAGGATTGGAGCTTCTGTGTTTAATCCGCAATTCTGTTTCTCTTCCAAAGCTGAAAGGCTTCTCATTTGTACAAAGTTGTGCCCTTGCAATCGAAAAAGCATACAAAAACACAAAGAGAAGGAATACTCTAATTGGTTTCATAGAACATTTCGGTTTTACTCTGTTACTACCATCCTTCTTGTCACAGCCACCTTACCATCCACTACAAGTGTGTAGATGTACATGCCTGCCGTGAGGGCGCTGGCATAGACGGTGATATTTGTCTCGCCGCGTTCGTTGACAGCGATGCTCTGCACCTGTTTGCCACTCATGTCGTAGATGAAGATATTGGCTTTTTGTGTTTTCTCCGGGATATTGAGCGTGATGACTGTGCTCTCGCTGAAGGGGTTGGGCTTGTTCTGGTCCATCCTGACCATGTCAACATCAGAAACATTGTCTTCAACGGCAGTCGTTCCAGCTTTGGCTTTCTTTGCAGATGTGCCTTTCAGCTCCGCAATCTCATTCTTCAATTCATTGATACTCTGTACCAGCAGGGGAACCATCTCCACATAGTTAATGCTGACATTGCCATTGGCATCCTCATAGACAAGTTCGGGATAAACAGCTTTCAATTGATTGGCATCAAGACCGTACTGTATGGGGGACAAATAGGGTTCCGGCTCCACATCTCCCATTGTTTCTGCGAGAGAATCCAACTCCTCCGGAGACATGTTATCTATATCCAAATCCTCAAGACTTGTCTTTTCTGTGCCTGTTTCATTCGCTGGGTCATAGCGAAGGAATTGCAAGGCCTGCACCTGACTCAACTTGTCTGTCACTGTCTCACCTCTGTCAGAGAGTGTTGTCACTCCGTTTTGCCCAGATGGCGACGGACTGGCTGATGGGCTAAGGACAGTGGCATAGATTCCATTCGTCACGCGGACTTTGCCATAAAAGTAGCCGGCATACGTGCCAGAATAATTCGAGAAATATGGGACTTTCGTTGTTTCAGACCCGAAAACACCAGCATAATATGTTGGTGTGCTTCCTAAAACCTTTCCACCAAAAACGCCTATGGCTGTATTTGCAAGTCCTCCGCACCCACTTAAACCTATTACACGTTGTGATACATTCATATTATTGCATCCTTCCGCTCTACCTGATCCCCCAATACAATGTCCTGCGGTATTTTTCACTCGGGATTCATTTCCAAACGTATATAAAACGTCAGTAGCGTTAGAGTTGTTATTAATATACATTCCATGTTTCCTTTCATTGACTATACACTGTATGGCAATGGTGGTGTCACCAGGTGATCCCACAGAAAGCAGGGATTTGGGCGCTTCCGTCCCTACACCTACTCGTCCTAACGAATCAACTACAAGCTGTGCGTTGATGTTTGTGGCAGTAGCTGCCACAAACATCATAATAAGTATCTTTTTCATGATTATTGTATTTTTAATTAAACTGTTTTGGAGTTTCATTCTTTCTCAAAATCTCCGGCAAAGACGGTGCTGTCCTCCAATGTATAGGTGATGGTATAACTGCCATCGGCAAGGCCAGATACGTCTGTTGAAATCTGAGTGCTGTCAAAGACTGCTTCCGTCTGGGAAATCAGCGTGTCACCTGCTGCATCCTTTACGGCTACGTGAACATTTCCCGAATACTCGCTTACATTGGTTCGGCAGATGCCGTCGTCAATGCGTGCGGTGATGACAGGTACTTCTGAGGTTGGCTCAAGAGTCTGACCCGTTGGTTTCATCTCGATTAAAATGTCCTTTGCGTAACACATGACAGCCAACATTGCAGCAACAAATAAGAATACCTTTTTCATAGTTTTGTTTGAATTTGGGTTAATAAAATGAGTTGTCGCTGCAAAGATACGGCGATTCCTATATTCGTTGCTCCTTTCATAGGTTAGTTTTATACTTTCACACATTTACCTATGAAACAACGACTTATAGCCTCTTCCGCGTTTGGGAGAGGTTAGTATTTTCGTCTTGCCAATAAGATTTATGCTAAAAAAGGGCAGAAGAACGGCTAAAAGTTGGCTATAAATTGCTTGAAGGACATGCTTTTGTCGGGGATGTCCAGCCGCTCTTTATAAGTTACAAGTTTCTGCTTCATGGAAACCTCTGCAATGCCATAGATATTGGCCAGGCTCTTGTTGGAGAAACCCAGGCGGACCAGCATGCAGAACTGATAGTCCTTCTCCTGAAGCTTGGGATAGGTTTCTTTCAAACGTTTCGGAAAACCGTCGCTTGTGACATCAAGGAAGGCCGATATCTCCTTCCAGTCTTCCGGGGCAAGGGTGATGTGCTTGCCGCTCCGGTTACGTTCCTCAATCCTTTTGTGGAAGTCGTATTTCTCCATCACCATCTTACGCATCATGGCAAGCTGGGCATTTTTGTATGCCAGCTCCCTGTCGTGCTGCTCGCGCGCGAACTGCTCCTGAAGCCGATGCCGTTCCCGCTCGACCGCCAGCTTGCGCTTGGCCTTATTCCTTATATTAATATAGACATAGATGCCTGTCATGACCATAACGGTCAGGAACATGAGGCAGCACAGGATGAATATCCTTTTGTGATAGATTTCTGCTTCCTGCTGCCGGTTCTCCTTCTCCAGACGTATCAGGTCCTGAAAATAATCCGATTTAGTCTGTAATAATTGTTTGTACATTCCCTCCATACATTCGTAGGCAGAGTCGGAGTATGCCAGGAATGAGGTCTCATCGTTTTCTTTTGCCGAAAGGGTTGCCAAATCCTTGTATGCTATATACTGGTGTTCGTAATCACCTATTCGGACAATTGCAGCATATAGTTCTCTTGCCTGCTGGGCAGAATCTGCATCAGCATAGCATCGTGCCAGTCGGGAAGCGAGGTTGATGTTCTTTGCCGGAGCTATGTCCCATGCCGTTTTCACCAAAGCCAATGCCTGATCATATTCATCCAGTTTTGTATATACCAGCGACTTTTCCTGCAATATGTTGCCAACCAGACTGGAGTCGCCCACCTGGGTTGCCTCTCTAAGGGCAAGGTCCATGTAGTGGAGGGCGGAGTCCTCCTTGTTACATAGCAAATAGGCATCACCGATGCCCAGCAAAAGGAGAACTTTGTTGGTGACGATGGGAGGGCAGTACTCGGAATAGACCTGGAGGGCCTTCTTGCTGTACTCCAGAGCCAGGGCTGCATCGGAATACTTGATGACTCTGGACAGCTTGTCGAGTGCCAAATAGAGGGTGTAGTATTCTCTGCGCTCTTCCGCATAGCGGGCTGCGGTGCGCAGGCAGTCCTCGCCCAACTTTGTGCTGTCCACCCTTACGTAGTACACCCCCATGTAGAACTGGCTGCGGGCATAGAGGGAATCCTCCGGGTGGCGGCTGTAGTAGCTGTAGGCATAGCGGAGCAGGGAGTCGCTCGCCAGGTCAATCCTACTTTTGTGCTGCGCCATGGAATAGACAAGGGCATAGCGGGCAAGCGTCTCACCGGAAAGGGCGCGACGGTTGATGCTCTGCAACAGGTGGAGTGCACTGTCAGGCTCGTCCTGCATCAGCAGTTCTGCCCGGCGGATAACCGGCCCGGCATTCCTGCCACAGGATGCGAAAAGCAGACATACCAGAAAAAGACCGAATGCGCGTACTATATACACACTATATAATATATACGATACGATGAACCACTAATTCCCCTTAGAATTCTTCGCCGGAGCTGCCGAAGCGCTTGACGTCCTCGATGACCTTGAGCAGGTACTGGCCGTACTGGTTCTTGAGCATGGGCTGGGCGAGCTGGCGCATGCGGTCCTCCGTGATCCATCCCTTGCGGTAGGCGATGCCCTCGAGGCAGCCGACCTTGAGTCCCTGGCGCTTCTCCAGCACCTCGATGTATGTGGACGCCTCCGAGAGGGAGTCGAACGTGCCCGTGTCGAGCCACGCGAAGCCGCGGCCCAGGGTCTGCACCTTCAGCTCGCCGTCCTCCAGGAAGCGCTGGTTCACCGTGGTTATCTCGTACTCTCCGCGTGCGCTGGGCTTGATGTTGCGGGCCACCTCGAGCACCTTGTTCGGATAGAAATAGAGTCCGACGACTGCGTAATTGCTCTTGGGATTGGCCGGCTTCTCCTCGATGGAGAGGCAGTTGCCCTGCTTGTCGAACTCGGCGACGCCGTAGCGCTCCGGGTCGTTCACCCAGTAGCCGAAGACGGTGGCCTTCCGCTCCTGCTCTGCTGTCCGGACGGCCTCGCGCAGCATCGCGCTGAATCCGTTTCCCTGGAATATGTTGTCGCCCAGGACGAGGCAGGCACAATCGTCGCCGACGAAGTCTGCTCCGATGGTGAATGCCTGTGCCAATCCGTCGGGCGAAGGCTGCTCGGCATATTCGAAGCGCACTCCGTAGTCACTGCCGTCCCCCAGCAACCTGCGGAAGCCGGGGAGGTCGAATGGCGTGGAGATGATGAGGATTTCGCGTATGCCCGCCATCATCAGGACGCTGATGGGGTAGTAAATCATCGGTTTGTCATAAATGGGCATGAGCTGCTTGCTGATTCCCTTCGTGATGGGATAAAGCCGGGTTCCGGAACCTCCGGCCAGAACGATTCCTTTCATAGTATTCTTTTATTTTTACGAAATGTCGATATATCTGATGTCGAGATGCCGAAATACCGTTTTGTCGATTTTACTTCACTTCATAGTCCAAACATGTCCTTTGACTCGTATATGGCCGCACTTTGCCGTCCGCGACGGCGACGTGCTCGGGATGGACGGCGTATGCCTTCAAAGCGGCCTCGTCCTCGAACACACTGTCCAGCATGACGTCTGCATTCGACGAATCCAACCTGCCGTCGATGACCACATTGATATATATCAGCCCGGGGATGCGCCCGGCCAGCCCCTCTAGACCAGTCTTGATGTCGCGCTTCACTGTTTCCTTCTCTTCTGCGGTGAGGTCATCCCTCAGTCGCCATAATATGATATGTTTTACCATAGCTTTAGTTTTTTGATGCCACAAAGTTAGTAAATAATGCCGGAACTGCCAAATTTCAGGCCAGGATTTTATCCGCCGTAGGTGTGGACGCTCACGCCTTGCGCACTCGGCAGATAGTTGATGCCCCACCAGCACATCTGCAGGCACAGGAAGCAAAACACCTGCCACAGCAGCGCCGGCTGCACCTCTGCCGGCCGACTGCGGCGTAAATGCACATAGACCAGGTAACACAGCCAGGTTGCTGCGGCCCATGTTTCCTTCGGGTCCCAAGACCAGTATGTACCCCAGGCCTCCTTCGCCCATAGCGCTCCGAAAAGCATCCCGACGGTGATGAACGAGAGCCCGACGCGCGTCAAATTGTCGATAGCCGCCATCTCGTCCCGCCTGCGGCAGAGCATCCAGACCGACATCAGCACGCTGGCGCCCATCAGGGCATACGCGAACATATAGACGATGACATGCGGCGCAAACCACGGACTCTGCAGAGCCGGCATCATCAACTTGCTGTGGATTTCGGGCTTCATCAGGTTGATGCAGATGAAAACACCACTCAGCAGCGTGCTAAAAAGCAGAATCCAGCGATAATGCCAGCGGCTGTAAATCATCAGCCCGACAAGTGGCAGGAAAAAGGAATACCAGAGACGCGTCTCGCCCATAGTGCGCAATGGCGGACGCTCCAGCGAGAGCCACATCAGGGCAATATACGTCCCGAAAATCATCAGACCGCCCAACATGAGCAGATAGACCGTCCGCCGCCACCCGCCGCTCAGCGATATCAGCGCCGCCGCTAGCCAACAAAGCCACGCCGGCAACGCAAAAAGCCAAAGTTCACTCCACGATATCATTACCACTTATTTTTAATAAACAAACAGACCGCCCCAGCTAGCATCATGAAGATTCCGCAATAGACGAGCGGCAACCACGGGTCGTACACCAACTCAAAGACACTGTATTCACTCAGATTGCCCTTCTCCTCGTTGTAACTGTACTGGTATATCTTCCATCCACCGACAGATAGGGGCTTGTTGACGCGAATGGTGTCCCGGACGGAGATTCCACTCCGAGTCTGGACCGTCACGTCGGACAGAAAACTCATCGTCGGCTTCTCCACCATGCTGAAGTCATGCAGCTCGACGGTTATTGGCATCTCGTGTCTCCTGTGTTTGGCATCAACAGCAAGCCTTTCGGCCTTGCCTTCCTCCACAGTCATGTAGAGCCGCTGCATGTCGGCGTTGCCAAGCGTTCCGGCCACGAGCGCAAGGAAAATTCCAAGGTGATTCAGCAGGAATGGAACATTGCGCCACGCCGGATGGGAGAGTCTTGTCATGCAGACCATTCCCACAAGCAGCATGAGCCACACATAGGCGAGCACAAATGGCCAGAACGAGAGCATGGCGGTGATGCCTATGGGCTCCGTGGGTATGTGCTCCGACGGAACCTGACGCGTAACGCCCATCAGTATCGTCAACAAGGCGCACGTGGCTATCGCAGGGATGCCAGCTTGCAGCGAAGACATCCATCGGAACACTCGCACGCGGCCACAGAGCAGGTGCATCAGCAAAATGCACGCCAGCATTGCTGCCAACACAATCCCGTTGACCGGCCGCGACATCAACTCCCAGCGAACTGGACCCGCCAGCCACTGCAGCAGCCCGCCTGCAGCCACTATTCCGCAACAAACCAGAATCCCCTCCGTCGTTCCCCAGGATTTGCTCTTCATTTTTATGCTTTTTAGGTTATTCGAGCACAAGCGAAACCGGACAATGGTCGCTTCCCATGATATTGTCGTGAATTTCGGCCGACTTGAGACGCTTTGAGAGTCGCTCGGAGACAAGGAAATAGTCAATACGCCAGCCCACGTTCTTCTCGCGGGCATGGAAACGATAGCTCCACCAGCTGTAGCGATTCGTGGCATCGGGGTAGAAGTGACGGAAGGTGTCGATGAAGCCACTTCCCAGCAATGTGGTCATCTTCTCGCGCTCTTCATCGGTGAATCCCGCGTTTTGATGGTTCGTCGACGGATTTTTCAGGTCGATTTCCCGGTGAGCCACATTCATGTCGCCGCAAACGACTACGGGTTTCTTTCCGTCGAGCTCCAAAAGATACTGGCGGAAGTCATTTTCCCATTTCATGCGATAGTCGAGGCGCCGGAGACCGTCTTGACTGTTCGGTGTATAGACGCAGACGAGGAAATGGTCCTCCATCTCGAGCGTAATGATGCGCCCCTCATGGTCGTGCTCCTCGATTCCCATCCCGTAAGTCACCGCAACAGGCGTCTGGCGTGTATATACGGCCGTACCGGAGTAGCCTTTCTTCTCGGCATAGTTCCAATACGACGTATAGCCCGGAAACTCCAAGTCGAGCTGTCCTGCTTGCATCTTCGTCTCCTGCAAACAGAAGAAATCGGCATCGAATTCCATAAAAGTCTCTCGGAAATTCTTCCCGACAACAGCTCTCAGGCCGTTGACGTTCCAACTGACATATTTCATTGCACAATAATTAATATATATAATGTATAAGCGAGAAGCCCTTGAAAGGCTTTCTTGTGTGCAAAGATACGAAAATTTTCGGGATGTTCTATAATTATGAATTGTGAATTATGAATTATAAATAAAAAAACGTACCTTTGCAAAAACTATGAACTCATAACTATGAATTCCAAACTCTCTGGGCTGGCCAAGGACACGGCCATATATGGGCTCTCGAGCATCGTAGGGCGCTTCCTCAACTATCTGCTCGTGCCACTTTACACGCACTATATGCCCAAGGCATCGGGCGACTATGGCGTCAGCACTAACATGTATGCATACACGGCGCTGATTTTTGTGGTGCTGACGTTCGGCATGGAGACCACGCTCTTCCGCTTTGCCAACGACGAGCGCGAGAAACCCGACACCGTCTTCTCCACCGGCTTCGCAATGGTGGGAAGCCTTACTGCCCTCTTCCTCCTGTTCGTCTTCGTCTTCATTACGCCTATAGCAAATTACCTGGGCTACGGCGAACATCCCGAATATTTGCTGATGATGGCTGCGGTGGTCGCCCTCGACGCCTTGCAGGCTTTGCCCTTCTGCTTTTTGCGCTTCCAGCATCGCCCTATCCGCTTCGCTTCGCTGAAGATGCTCTTCATCTTCCTCAATATCACGCTCAACCTCATCTATTTTGTCCTCCTCGGCAAGACGTCCGTCTTTTACGTCTTCTTCATAAACCTCCTCTGCACCGGTTTTATCACCTTCTTCTTTATCCCTGGACTGTTTAAGATAAATTGGCAATTCGACGGTAAACTTCTGCGCAGGATGCTCTCTTACTCGTGGCCGATACTCATACTTGGCGTGATGGGAATCCTGAATCAGGTGGCCGACAAGATACTTTTCCCGAAGGTCTATCCCGACGAGGCGCAGGCAAACGTCGAACTTGGCGTCTATGGCAGTTGCGTTAAGATTGCGATGATTATGGCGATGATAACCCAGGCGTTCCGTTTCGCCTATGAACCCATCGTCTTTGCCAAGTCGAAGGATGCCGACAAGAACGAGTACTATGCCCTCGGGATGAAGTATTTCGTCATCTTCACCCTGCTGGCTTTCCTCGGAGTGATGGGATACTTGCCCATCTTGCGCTATATGATTGGCTCGGACTACTGGGATGGATTGAAAGTTATCCCAATTGTGATGGCTGCCGAAATAATGATGGGCATCTACTTCAACCTGTCCTTCTGGTACAAGTTGATTGATAAAACCTACTTCGGCGCCTTGTTCTCTTTGGCAGGATGCATCGTGCTTCTCGCCATCAACATTTGGGGTATTCCTCATTACAGCTATATGGCTTGTGCCTGGGGGGGGGTTGCAGGATACGGAACAGCGATGCTCCTGAGCTACTTCGTGGGCCAGCGCCTCAATCCCATTCCTTATCCGATTCAATCGATGGCAGTATATGTCGCCATTGCCGCTGCATTTTACTATGCAATGACGCTTATCCCCGCGGATTGGCCCATCTGGCAGTACATAGCCATCAGCACGGCCCTCATTTTCGCCTTTGCAGGGTTGGTTTATTGGCGCGAACTGAGAAAAAGTCTATAAGGCTCATAAGACCAATTGGCCTTATGAGCCTTATAAGCCCTATAGGCTTTGGCTCTCCTATTCTTTCAGGATAATCTTTCTCAGAGCATCCATCATCTGGTCGGCCAATCCGATATTGTAGCCTTGGCGGAACCAGACAACACGGTTGAAGGTATCGCACAGCATAATGATGGGCAATTCCTCGTTGCCGTGCGTGAGTTCCTGAATGTGCAGAGCCTCAACGGTCTCTGGGTCGGCAACGCCAAAGAGTACATTGCTGGGCAAATCGTCAAACTCCTTGCGGTTGAAGTTGGCATAGTCCTTCTGGCTCTCGAAGAGCATAAGATAACATTGCGACCATTGCGAAAGATGGATATTGACAGCCTCCATATCATGTAGAAGATGCATGCTAGGTTCGTGACCGCTGCGGATGAGGGCTATCATATAAAAACCGCGTCCAGTCGTCTCCAGTATGGGTTTATGAACACCCCGGACATTCGTGAAACCTAGTTCGCAATTGAAGTTGGCGATGACATGGAGACGCTCTTCATCGACTCGGAGGTGTAAAGGCACCGTTTGTTTTTGTTGAGGCTCTACACCAAAGAACTCAAAATGAGCCCATACACCGCCATTGGCAAGACGTGTGCCGCTTAGGAGCATGTACTGTCCGGCATCGACGCTCACACCATCGGCAAAGGCGCCTGCCCAAGTTGCATCCTCGGGGAACTCCTGCAACTGCGGACGACCTCCATCGATGCGTGAGAGAGCAAAGTGTGAATAGTAAGAGGGATCCTCCTTGACGGCCTGGTCTTTGTATGTGAGTCGCAGAGACCCTTGCGAAATCGTCTGCTCTTCGGAAGATCCAAGGAGCGCATCATGCCATGTGCCTGCCTTTTCGTCAGCCCATTGTACCTTGCCTGTCACCGCATCAATGCGGGCGATGATACCCGCACTGCGAGCTGCTGCAACAAAGAAAATATTACGGCTATGAGCATCGCATGTCCGATGTCGCAACACGCCGAGCGGACTCATGCATAGATGCTGCGGATTGCGGCTGTCATTGACTGTGATGCTGTCTATCACCCATTGCATGAGCTCTTTGACTTTCATGCTTCCAAAGCGCTCTGCAAGTACACCGCGACAAGGAGTCAAGCGTTCGTTGGCAACTCGTGGACAAAGCACATATTCCTGCCACAAAGGATTGTCGAGGAAGGGTGTATGCTCTGCCACATCCAGCAAGACCTCCATTCGGATATCGCAATAGTCTTTTTTCGAGAGCGTAGAGAGTACATCGCCTTTGCACGCCTTTGCCGCCTTACTATTCCTATAGTCGAGGATAGTGTGCCAATTAGCTCGTGCCAGTACTTCTGGGCTGTCAGTCTCTCCGTCCTGGATGAAAGCCTGCTGCATATAGGCGGCGCGGATGCTATCTTCGCGAACGAGTCGCGCTCGGTTGGCACGCACGGATTCTGCACTGACGTCCGGCTTGTTGTCTTTCCCCATAGGCGGGGTTATGTCTAAATCGAAGGAGGCCGTATATGTGCTGTCCTTGTCAAGAACAACAGTGGCAAGCGCATCCTTGCCGACGCTTACTTTCTTGAAGCCAAAGCGACCATCCTTACTAGCCCAAATGATGAGGTCGCCCTTGCCACAAGTCAACGAAGACTGGCCTTTGACATCGCTCTGCTTGGACACAATGGGATACAACTCGGCATAGTTATACAGGCGATAGTCGATCGTAGCACCTTCGACAGGCAGACTATCGGTACCGAGCACTGTCACAATGATGGTAGCAACATCGGCATAGTTTTTCGTGACATTAATCTCTGTGTAGCATGCCGTCTTGTTCACAACGTCCTCAGGGCCACAATAGTTACCAAATGCTTTCGTGTGCATAAGCATGCCTCTGGCAACGGGCTCGTTGAACCAGCCGAGGTTCAGCACAGGTTCGGGTTCGCAGGCTCCAAGGAAATACCACCTGCCATCCACCCAGGCTTCTACCCAAGCATGGTTATCGTCGGTATGTGCCCAACGAGGCGTATAGACCTGGCGGGCAGGGATGCCGATAGCACGAAGGGCAGAAACCGTGAAGGTGCTCTCTTCTCCACAACGTCCGATAGCAGAACGCAATGTGTTCATGGGCGACGAGGTACGACTGTCGCTAGGTTGGTAGGAGACGTGTTCATGGCACCAATGGTTCACCTCGAGCACAGCACCATACATCGTCTTGTCCTTGACGCGTTCACGCAGTTCGTCATAGTAGACGATGCGGAAAGAATCGAGGTCCTCATTATTAACACGCAATGGGAGTACGAAATGGCGCCACTCCCTGCCTGGCACCTTTTCGCCCCAAGGCATTTCATGTCGGGCACGGACAGTCACAGCAACATTCGCTTCCCAAAACTCCCGGGGATAGTCCACACTGTCGGGCAATGGCATGCCTTCATAGAGAAAGTTCAATGCTTCCTGTTCTTCGGCTCTGCGGTCAGTGCAGGCGGTCATAAAAGCAAAGAGCCCCGCAATGAGGGCTCCTTGCAATATCGTTCGTCTTTTACTCTGCATACATATCTACAATAAGTTCGCCAAAGAGCGTATTGGCCCATGCAAACCAAGAACGGGTGAAGTCCTTCGCATCATCCTTGTTGAAAGACTCGTGCATGAAACCTGTATCGCCGTCGGTCTTCAGGATTTGCTGAACACACCATTCTTTCTCGGCGCGGTCGTTGGTGGTGAAAGCCTTCATTACCAAACTCATGGGCCAAGGCTTGTTCAGACCGCAGTGGGGACCACCGATGCCTTCACCGGCCTTACCCTTGAAGAAGTAAGGATTATCCTCGCTCCAGACGAACTTACGGGTGTTCTGATAGATGGGATCGTCAATTGACACATCAGTAAGATAAGGTAGACATAGCAGAGAGGGAGCATTAGAGTCGTCCATCAAAAGGGCAGAACCATAGGCATCTACCTCGAAAGCGTAAATTTTGCCATACTTGGGATGCTCTACAATGGCGTACTTCTCCAGAGCCTCTTCCACCTGAGTTGCCATGCGACGGCAGTCGCTGGCCAGTCCGTATTCCTTGTTCACATCGTTCAGGATAATTGCAGCCTTACGCAGTACACTTACAGCAAAGAAGTTGCTAGGAACTAGATAGGGGAAGATGGTACTGTCATCCGAGGGACGGAAGGCACTGGCAATCAGACCGCAGGGCTTACCGGGATGACCATAGCCTCTGTTGGAGCGTGTATCATGTAATGCCTCTGTCTTACGGGTGAAACGGTAATTGGTGATGGGGCCGTTCCAGTTCTGCTGATCCTGGAAGACATGCAGAATCTCACGGATAGCTTGAATCCACTTCTCGTCGAAGATGCTGGTATCACCTGTTTGCTGCCAATAGGCATAGGCAAGGCGCAAAGGATAGCAGAGTGAGTCGATCTCGTACTTGCGCTCGTGCAGTTCCTTCTTCATCTTGGTATTGTCAGACATCCAGTGGCCGTTTTCAATAGCCTTGATATTGAAGGCGTTGGCATAGGGATCAATGAGAATGCAAGCCAGCTGACGACGGATAACGCCACGGATAAGGTGACGTAGCGGTTCATCCTGGTTCACATAGCGCAGATAGGGCCATACCTGTGCAGCACTGTCGCGCAGCCACATGGCTTCGATGTCGCCTGTAATAACGAAGGTGTCGTCATCACCGCTCTCGTTGCTGTACCATACAGTTGTGTCAAGGGTGTTGGGGAAACAGTTGACAAACATCCAGTAGAGCTTGGGGTCGATGGCGGTCAGTTTCTGCTTGAGGTCGAGAATCTGCTTTTCGACAGCCTCACTGCGGAAGAGACGGTCTTTCTCTGCAGGACGTAGGTCCTGGATAGTGCTCTGCACTGCCACCTGCTGCTTCTTGGCAGGCTCGGGAATCGCATAGTTCGTGGTGCTGAAAGCTGACATTGGGGCGCTTATCAGCAGGGCAAACATTAGTTTCTTCATTGTCGCTTCTGATAATTCTGGTTATTTCGATTATTCTGATTACTTCGTCGTCATGTAAACATCCAGTGTGCCGCCTGCCATGATTTGCTCATGGGTGATGGTGGTGCCCTTGATGGTCTGGCCGTTCAGGACATACTTCTTGACGTAGATGGCTTTGTCGCTGCCGCCGTGGGTACGGATGGTGAAGGTCTTGCCATCGCGCACAGGGATGACTGCTTCCTCCACAATGGGCGAACCAAGCTGATAGACACCGCCGCAGGGTTCTACCTGATAGAAGCCGAGGGCCGAGAGGATGTACCAGGCTGACATCTGACCCACGTCTTCATTGCCGCAGACACCTGCTGGCTGGTCGGTATAAAGTTCGCTCATGACTTGACGGATACGTTGCTGGGCCTTACGGGGCTGACCGACGTAGTTATACATATAGAGAATGTGGTGGCTGGGTTCGTTACCATGGGCATACTGGCCGATGAGGCCGGAGATGTCGGGTGCTGCACCCTCGCCCAGGTCACTGCTGGCTGACAGCAGGTCGTCCAGGCGCTGTTCCAGTGCCTTGTCACCACCCATCACCTCAGCCAGTCCTTTCACGTCGTGGGGGACAAGGAAAGTGTATTGCCAAGGATTGCCCTCCGTGTAGTCGCGAGTTTGCTGATTGGGATTGAAGTTGGGAGGCAGAGGACGGAACTCACCCTTCATGTCGAGGGCACGCATCACGTTCACACGGCGGTCGTAGAGCCGCTTGTAGTTCATGCTGAGTTCGTAGAAGCGAATGCTGTCTTCCTTGTGACCGAGACGGCCTGCAAGCTGTGCAGCAGCCCAAGCGGCAATGTAATACTCCATGCTTTTACCGATTACCTCACTTTCGCGTCCGTCGTAAGGCAAATAACCCAACTCAGCCAGATAGTCCTTGCCACGAAGGGGAACGCGGCGCATCTTGCCGTATTCTGTGGGAAGCATACTGGCGCAAACAGCTTCATAAGCTTCATTGATATCAATATCGTCGCCGGCCTCACCCTTCAGGATGATATCGGACAGGACGGGGACAGCGGGTTCCCCCACCATACAATAGGTGTCGTTGCTGACTAGATGCCATACGGGCAGTTCGCCCCACTCGTGATAGATGGCAAGCATTGTCTTAGCATAGTCTCGCATACGGTCTGGCATAATGATGGTTGCCAAAGGATGAGCTGCGCGATAGGTATCCCAAAGGCTCCAGGTAGTAAGTGTATTGTAGTTAGCACCACGATGAACCTTGAGGTCGGCCCCCATGTAGTCGCCTGTCACATCGTTCCACAGTTGGGGAGCTACCATGTAGTGGTACATTGCTGTGTAGAAAATGGTGCGCTCACGTTCTGTGCGGAATGTTGCCTTGATGCGGGAGAGTTGAGCGTTCCAGGCCTGAAACGCTGCACTGGCAACACCTTCAAAGTCGAAGCCGCCAGGCTGCTCGGCATTCATATTGAGCAAGGCATTGGCTTCGCTTGTAGGCGAGAGAGCAACCTTAACCATCACATTATCGCCTGGGCCTACCTCGAAAGTTGCCTGTCCGTACTTGGCATTGAGGCCCTCGCTCAACCAATTATGTATGGGTTGGCTAAACTTCATGCAGAAATAGACAATTTGGTCGTTAGCCCAACCGTGGCTGCGACGGTAGCCCATCAGCGTATAGTCATCGATAGGAACTACGCGAGTGTCTCGGGCATCATCACCGATGGTATTTTCCAGGTCAATGATGATGCGGGCATTGTTACTACCTTTTGGGAAAGTGAAACGGTAAAGGGCGGTACGCTCCGTGGCCGTCACCTCGGCCTTGATGTGGAAGCGGTCGAGTATAACACCATAATAGCCCGGGCACATATCCTCTGTCTCGTGGCGGTACTCGCTGGCAATGCCTTCACGGGTGAGTTCCACATCGCCGTAAGCAGGCATCAGACCGATGTCACCCAGATCACCGCAACCAGTACCGCTGAGGTGCATTTGGGCAAAACCGATAATCTTCGTGCCGGATTCGTGATAACCGGAGCACCAGTCCCAACCTGTCTCAATCTGAGTAGGACCAGCATTTACCATACCGAAAGGCACATTGGCCCCCACGAAGACATGTCCGTGGTCGCCCGTACCAATTTTGGGATCAACATACTCTGCATAATTTTCGGCCTGGGCTGTGGTGGCTAATAAAAGACCGAGAAGGAAAAATCTACTTTTCATCGTTAAGGTTGTTTTATTTTGAAATTTTGCTGCAAAATTACACAAAAAAGCCATAAAACCCAAACCTGGGGACAGAAATTCTTCCTTAGAAGAGGATATTTGTACCTTATTTGCGATTGTAGTCAACCCTACTTTTCCCTAGTGGAAAGTTGATGCCGATACAGAAACTGGAATTGCTTCTTAAGGGAATATGCTGCTTAGACATCTTATAGATGGAATAGTCCATGCCGGTAAAAAGGTTGAAGCCTCGCGGATGCACATTCAGCACCCATCCTAGCCCTACGCCGTTAGTGCCGATGCTCATGCTTCCGCTCATCTCCAGCCATTTTAGGGGCGACACGGTCAGTGCTAGACGCTCCTCGTTCCATGTATATTTCCCTTGGATGTAGGTGGTACAAAGCACGCCTGCTTTCAGGGGACGGTAGAAAGGCATCCTGTATTCGGCACTAATGTTGAGGGTGGCGCCTAGCATCCTGGCCTTATTGCCCGTGCCGCAGTCTTGCAGATTGATGAGGTTCGAGAGGCGGTCCACTGCCTCGTCCACCCGCTGGCTCAATGGCGAATCTCCGCTGGTTGTTATCTCGGGTTGATGGAAATGGAAGATAAAAGGCTCGCCATGGCTCTGGGCCTGTGCCACATCCCGCCACCGGATGAAGCCGAAGTCCAACAAAGCGATACCCACTTTTAGGCCATCCACCCATCCCTGCTTTTCTAGGTCCCATTCCGCACCCAGGTCAATGGCTGCACCGTAGCCGTTCACCCCCGGATTTTTCGCATCTATATTGCCCAACTTGATTTGTCGGTACATCTTGCCGCTTGTCTCCGATTCCATGACCTCCATAGCTCCCCAAGAGAAACTTTTCATTCCAACCTCAGCCCCTGCATTCACCGTGGCTATCCACTCGTTTTGGTCACTTTGGCGCAGGGTCACGTTGTCCATCCAGAGGCGTGCAAAGCCTATACCAACTAGAAACTTTAATTTTCCGCCCACGCGGATGGCCTGGTTGATGTCGCGGCTGTAGCCGTAACCCGCCTCCATCCACGCTGTAGCTGTTGCCCCCAGTCCCGTGAAGCTATAATTACGGTTTTCTATCTGTTTCGCCACCTCGAAAAGCTCGTAAGGGATATTGAATCCAACATTGGTGCGCATCCCTATGGTGATGGTGTGGTATGCTTTCCCTGAATGGAAACCGACGCCTACGACATCGCATCGCAGGTCGCCTAGCAATATGTTGTTCTCATGTAGTTTACCTAGGAAATCTGAGCTGGCGATACTGGGATGTAGGGCTGTGACTAACCCACCCGTTGGTCCCCCAACGAGGAAGTCACCCAGAGCCAAGTTGCCGCGCGTGACAAGATTCACGTTGCCAAAGAAAGGAAAGCTGAAATATGCATTACGGTCATAGTCCTTAGCCGGATTCATTTCGTGACCATAGGCATAGCCGTCCAAGAAATAGGCACTGTTCAGGTTCTGTGCCCCTACCGCACAGCCCCATCCCATCACACCAGCACAGAATATAAGTCTGATTATCATTTTTTTCTGGTTTTAGTTTTGGAAATAGGGACGCTCGTACTCTACATCCGGCGTATGGGCTATGCGCTCTATCATGCCGTCGGGCATGGTTTTCAGGTTCTTCTCGCGGGCCAAGGCTTCCATTTCTTCAGAGAAGGCATCCAGTTGCTCTTGGTTCAGCTGGTAATACGCTGGAGCGTAATCTTTTATCGGGAAATACTTGGCGCGCAGGAATCCAAAGCGCAGGAAATACGGCAACAGGTTGTAGCCGCCGACGACAGAGGCTGTGCGGATGAAATTGAGCACATAGGGGACCATATTGGTGGACTCGGGTTCCACCTCCGTGTGCCGCAGTGCCTCGTAGAGGTCGGGCAGATAATCGGGTTTGCCGCCTTCGTTCATGAAGTAGTTGCAGAGCCGGAGGAAAGGGCCCAGACGCTCGAAGGCATGGTCATAGATATGGTTAATCTCGAAAAGGCAATCGTCGTTTTCGTCTTCCAGATAATGCCGGATGCCCTCTTCTATCCCATCGCGTTTGCTTTTGTCCAGCTGCTCATACTTGTAGCCCATGTGCATGTGGTTATAATATGAGTTCAGGTTGTTGCTCACTTCCATCAGTCCCATCCAGCAGAAGTTAGGCATCAGCTGGTGCAAGTGGCCCCATTCGTGGCTCATCCCCCAGACGGCATCCGGGTCGTCATAGAGAATTGTCTTGCAGTTCAGATACTTAGGCTCGCTATCGACGTGGGTGCTGATGCCAAGCGAACTTTGATAGAGGCCGCTGAAGGAGAAGTTGACGTAGAATAGTGTATGGTTGCGGGGGACGCGGCCGTATTTCTCCAGTCCCACCAGGCGTTGCTCCCATGTCATCAGCGTGTCCAGGATGTTCATGTACTGGCGGTAGCCCTGCGACTTGCCATCGTCGGCCTTGCAGTGTTCGTGCATGCCGGCTGCAGTCCATACGGTATGCACCTTGCGGCTCACGGCATCCATGAAACGGCCTGGGGCAGAAGCGGTCATCTGGTGCATCTGCTCGTTGGTCATGTCGGGTGTCAGGTATCCGTTGACGGTGCCTCCCACGAAATGTACACGAATGGGCGGGTTGGCATCGGCATAGCCGTCGGAGAAATAGGAGATGTAGGCAAGGCCTTCCCATTGCAAATCGTAATTGACGATGTTAATGCCGTTTTGCAGGCGGACAGATTTGCGCATGCACAGGTCAACGGGAGCATCGTGCAATGTGTTTCCTGTGTACCAGGCCATGATGTTCAGGCAGAGATTTACCGAGTCGGGCACTCCGCTTGCCACAAGCATGTGCTTTCCGGGCTCCATGACGATGCCTGTTACGCCCTGCAGCTGATCGTAGAACTTGTTGGGCGTATGCCACTCCTTCGAGAGCCAGATAGGGGAATTGTAGCAGTCGTACGAGGCCACGCGGTAATCGGTGGAATAGGTGCCTTGCAGCAATTCCTGAGCCAAGTGGCGCAGCAGGGGCTGCCTTATCCCGTCCACATCAGCCTGGGTGGTGCCGGGCTTCAGCGTTGTCAGCAAATCGTCGGCAAACAGGCTGGTGTCATAATCCATCTCTTCTTCCCGGATGAACTTCAACTCGGCACAGGAGGCAAAATCGCCATATCCCTTGAGGAATCGCACCTTGATGCTTTGGGGTTTGAGCAAACCGCCCTGGAAGATGACCTTTTTCGCGGTGTGGTCGAGCGTCCATTGACAATGGTCGTACAGGCGGTAATCCTTGTCTTTGGCGGTTTTCACGTAGATTTCCACATCGCTGACGATGCCGTTCTCTCCTCTCTGGCGGGGGATGTATTCCAGATAGTCGATACGCTTCACCTTCTTGAAGTCGAAGACCAGTTCTGCGGGATTCTCGGGCGAAACCTTGAATATGCGACCCCTGTACTGGGTGTGATAGTTCGTGGTTATGTCGTCATCCTGAGTGTGCAGCGCCATCCCATCGGTCTCGTGCGTGTTGTCGGAACAGCGGAAGGGCTTGATGCGCGTACCCTCTGGCAGACTCTCGTTACACGCCTGCCAGACAGTCTCATGACTCTGCCCAACCAAACTAATGGTGGCAAATAATGTAATAAGTAGTTTTCTCTTCATTGTTAATATTAATGTGTTCCGAACTAAAAATATTTGGAACTGCAAAGGTATGAATAAGTAAGCATTTCTCCAAATTATTTGAGAAAAATCAAACGAGGGAATGTTCATTATATCGTTCCTTGGAAATGAGCGTCTGAAGTTCATTCATCAAGTTTTTGCCTAGAAATTTGGAAGGAAACAATAAATGCTATAATTTTGCAGAAAAATTCAAGTGGCAAGCTAAATTAGCGAATGAAGTATATAAGATATTTTCTGTTTCTTCTTTTGGCATCTTCGTGTGGTTCGCGTCAAGTGGTTCGTCATCACACTCTTGTGGCCGATGTCAGACCTGTTGTTACTACGGATGTGCAGGTGCCTACTCTAAATGTAGTGGAAGAAGAGCCGGAAGAGCCGGAAGAACTGGAACCTGTTGTCAGTTCACGGCCTCTTGTTTCCAATGTGCATCGTGCTCCGTTGGGAACTTGGCAGGCTACCAAGCAGTTGGCTCTCGACTCTCTGTGTCAGTCTCCTCTCTTCGAGACGACTCAACTAGGGCTTTATGTTTATGATCTGACCGACGGACAGCCTTTGTATGCAGTCAATGCCGCCCATCGTATGCGTCCCGCCTCGTGCCAAAAAATAGTGACTGCTGTCACAGCATTACACTTTTTAAAAGGAAACTATCGGTTTCGTACCGATTTCCGCATTACGGGAAAAGTGACGGCAGGTGTTTTGAACGGCGACCTCTGCGTAGTAGGTGGAATGGACCCCCTTGTCACAGCCGACGAGCTCCTTCAAGCTGCAATCACTATCAAACAGAAGCATGGTATCGACAGCATTGCCGGAAACATCATATACGACCTTTCGATGCGTGAGGATACTCCCTATGGATGGGGATGGTGCTGGGATGACGACTACGGCCCGCTTTCTGCTCTCCTAGTCGATGGAAAGGATGTTTTTGAACAAGATTGGCTTCACGCCCTTGCAGAAGTTGGCATTCATATGCGTTTCGGAATGGGACAATTTGCCGTGGTCGATAATCAATCACGCTCTGTATATACTATCCGCCATAGCATCGACGATTTGTTGGAGCCAATGATGAAAAACAGCGACAATATCTATGCCGAATGTCTCTTTTATCAAATAGCTTCCAGCACAGGTAAGAAGGGCGCTGGCCGCAAGCAAGTTGTGCAGCGCACGGATGAGTTGATGAAACGAATCGGTCTGGACCCCAACCAGTATAGAGTAGCTGATGGAAGCGGATTGTCGCTCTATAACTATGTCTCTGCTGAAATGCTAGTCGCAATATTGGGCTATGCTTGGCGTACACAACCCATCCGAGATCATTTGTTGCCAAGCTTGCCCATCTCTGGTTACGATGGTACCCTGCAAAAGCGAATGATTGATACAGAGGCCGAAGGCAAGGTTTATGCCAAGACTGGAACAGTGACAGGTGTTGTATCGCTAGCAGGTTACCTGACGACGGCAAACGGTCATACTCTGGCCTTTGCCATCATTAATCAAGGTGTTGCCTCGTCAGCTATCGGACGCACTTTTCAGGACAAGGTCTGTCAGGAGCTATGTAAGTAAATGTACAACAAACAATAAAAACCATATAACAATGAAAAAGATTCTAGTAATGATGGCTATGGCCATCACAATGCCTGCAATGGCTCAGAGTATGCAAGACGGCAAAAGTTGTCAGGAGTGGAAAAATGATTACAGCAACCAAGTTAATCGCCTTAAGACGGAACTCGCCGCAATGAAGAAAAATGCCAAAGTGGCAGACAGCCCGACCTCAAGAGCAGATGTCAGCAAAACAATGTCTGAACTTAGGAAAGCAAAGAACAACTTGAAAGTCGCCAAAAAGGCTGCTGCCCTCGAGAAGAAAGCAGAGGATAACTACAATAAAGCTCAAAGTAAATCCTTCAAGTTGGAGTCTAAACACGCTAAGGCAAATCATAAATTGTCTGCTGCCCAGTCGAAGGCCACAAAGGCTGAGCAGCGTGTTTCCAAAGCACAGTTGAAGTTGCAGAAGGAAGAACAGAAACTCGAAACTATCAATACCAACATCGAACTCCTCCAGAAAAACCTTGATAATCTACAGAACGAGAATAGTCTGGCAAAGGAAGCGCTTGACAAGGCTAGGGAAATCAAAGACCAAGCCAAAAAGCACCTTATCGACGGTATCGTGAAGTGACGTCTTCTACCTCTTTGTATTTTCTTTTATTATACCATGACGGTAAGCATAGAGGAGCTCTCGTAGTTCCTTGATTTGCTCCTGTAGTTGACGGCCTTTGTCGGTATCGCGGACACGGATGCGGCGGCCCATCATTTCCACAATTTGTGTACTGCTCTTGATATCCGTTCCTTTCGCTACGGCTTCTTGAGTGCTAGTGAATGGCTCATGTTGTATGAGTTGGAAACCGCGGCTGTGATAGACCAGAGTATAGCCAGCGATGCCCGTAGTATGATGGTAGGCTTTTGCGAATCCTCCATCGATAACCATGAGCATACCGTTTGCCTTGATGGGGTTTTCGCCTTGTCCGGCATGAACGGGGACATGTCCATTGATAATGTGCCTCGTCTCGCCTTCTACGCCGAAACTGTCTAGAATGCGGGTACAGACGACAGGATCCTCGCGCAACTGATAGTAGGCACCTTTCTCTTCGTTATGTGTGGCGGAATCGGCAAGGAAATAGCGTTCGAAGGTCGTCATGCGGCTCTTGTCGAAAAGCGGACTGTCGGGACCACACCAGAGATACCAGAAATAGTCGCGAGCCTGGAGACGCTGCTCGCGCGGCGTGTCATGTTGGAAAGCAGAGCGCATTCGCATTCCGATACGGTGCATCAGTTCTCGACCCTTATAGGGCTTGCCGTCAAGCATCACCTGTCGCAAACTTCCGTCAGCATTGAGGGGAACGGCGGCGTGAAAGAGGAGGTTGTTGTTGCAAATAGCATACATGCAACCATGACTGAAGAGGCAACGGATGTGCTTTTGCAATTTCTCAGAGATGCGGAAGGAATGGTGAAGACTTTTCACCAACTCTTCCTCTTCTGTTGTTAAGTGATACGGATTTTGAGGGTCGAGGGTAGGGAAGAAAGTATCAAGCATCGGGTAATCCTGCCCATTAAAGCGATAAGTGCCTTTGTCGAGGTCAATGTTTTGGAGAGTACCTCGGCGGTCGATGTTCCATTCAGAATGCTGCTGGATGAGTTGTCCCTCGAGTTTGAACTGGATAATAGTGATAGCCTTGTGCATCTGCGCGATGAGGCGTAGACGCTTTTCATCAGCTTTGCCGTCATCTGGCGTTCCAATGGGCTGGAAACATTGGCAGGGGTCGTCAGCATAGGTCTCCATAGCGAATGTCGCAAGTGGCAGAAGATTGATGCCGTAACCCTCCTCTAGAGTGGCCATATTCGCAAAGCGCAACGACAGGCGCAACACAATAGCGATGCAGGCATCGCATCCGGCTGCAGCTCCCATCCAAAGAGCGTCGTGATTACCCCATTGAATGTCAAAGTTATCACGCGTTAAAAGGTAGTCCATAATAATGTGGGCACCTGGACCACGATCGAAGACGTCACCTAGAATATGGAGTTGGTCAATACTGAGTTTCTGAATAACGTTACAGATTGCGACAATAAAGTTGCGTACCTGCCCAGTCTGTATGATGGTCTCTACGATGCGTCGAACATAAGCCTCTTTGTCATCATCGTTAGTACTTTCGTGTAATAACTCTTCAATGATATAGGCAAATTGTTTTGGCAATGCCTTACGGACTTTGCTTCGGGTGTATTTGCTGCAGACCGACCGGCAGACCTGTATGAGTTGTAGCAAAGTGCGGGCATAGAAGTCTGAGAGGTCTTCGTCGGTATTTTCCTCTATCATTTCTAGTCGTTTTTCGGGATAATAGATGAGGGTGCAGAGGTTGCGCATCTCATCTTTGGGCATAGATTCTCCGAAAAGGTCATGTACCTTGCGCTTGATGTTTCCACTGGCGTTTCGCAGAATATGCAGAAAAGCTTCGTGCTCGCCGTGAATGTCGGCTACGAAATGTTCGGTACCTTTAGGCAAGCTGAGGATGGCCTCCAAGTTGATAATTTCTGTGCTGGCGCTCTCACTGTTTGGAAATGTCTGTGAGAGAAGCTGCAGCAAACGCATGTCGGTGGTTTCCAATGTATAGAAGTTAATTTAGAGTTAAACTTTTATTTCTTCTTGCAGACACAGTGTGAGGTTGATGAAATCCTGCACACAAAGTTGCTCGGGCCGCTTCGTCATGATAGGGTCGGAAAGTAGTGCGGCAAAGTCGGGCTTCTGTTCGTTGTCTGCTTCTAGTTGTGACAATAAGGGGCGGATGCTGTTACGCAGGGTTTTACGACGCTGATTAAATGTTGTCTTGACGAGACGGCGGAAGAGTCTTTCGTCACAGCCAAGCGAAGTGATGTTATTGCGTGTGAGGCGAATGACGGCGCTGCGTACTTTTGGCGGAGGGTTGAAGACGCCGGGTTCGACAGTGAAGAGGTATTCGACGTTGTACCATGCCTGGATGAGTACGCTCAATATACCGTATGTCTTGCTGCCAGGACCGGCAGCAATACGTTCAGCTACTTCTTTCTGTATCATACCCGTACAGCAGGGAATAAATTCTTTGTAGTCGAGCATCTTGAAAAAAATCTGGCTGGAGATGTTGTAGGGGTAGTTACCGGTCAGGACGAAGGGGGAACCGCTAAAGGTACGTTCTAAGTGCATCTTCAGGAAGTCATCCTCGATGATGTTTTCTTCCAACTCTGGATGGGTACGGCGCAGATATTCCACACTCTCATAGTCTATCTCCACAACCTTTACTTTTCGTGGTTTGCGAATCAGGAACTGCGTCATCACACCCATACCGGGTCCAACTTCCAATATAGGAAGTTCGGGATAGGCATCTACTGTGTCGGCAATTGCGCTGGCAATACTCAAATCTGTTAAAAAGTGCTGTCCGAGGAACTTTTTTGGCTTGACGGACTTAAAATTTTTCATTTTTCACTTTTCTCTTTTCATATTTTGTTGTACATTTGCAATGCAAAAATACAAAAAAGATTAGAGATAAGGGATTAGAGATTAGAGTTTTTGTGCGAAGATTAAAAAAAATTATCAAGATAGCCGTGTCCTTAGCATTGGCGGGAGGTATCTTATGGTGGATGTATCGTGGTATACGATGGGAGGAGCTCGAGGATGCTTTTTCACAAAAGATGTCTTGGATGTGGATGCTATTGAGCATGCCGTTCGGTGTCTTGGCCCAAGTGTTACGCGCTATGCGTTGGCGTCAGGCATTGGCTCCTGTTGGGGAACGGCCACGTCTTTCCACTTGCATACATGCCGTCTTCCTTAGCTATGCCAGCAGTCTTGTCGTGCCGCGTGTAGGTGAGATGTTGCGTTGCGGCGTATTGCGACGCTATGAGGGCACAAACTTCAGTTGCTGCATCGGAACAGTAGTCACCGAACGTGTCATCGATATGGTGCTTGTTTTGGCGCTCTCATTCCTAACGTTCCTGACGCAGATTCCTGTTTTCCTGACGTTCTTTCAACGTACCGGAGTATCGCTTGGTAGTGTGCTCGGTACATTCTCCCCGATGGGCTATCTGGTAACTGCCGTGTGCGGCCTGTTGGCTTTGCTGTGCATTCTATTGTTGGCTCGTCGTTTCCACATCTTTTCACATACAAAGTCCGTGATATCCGACCTCAAGAATGGCCTGCTATCTGTGCGGCAGATAGAGCAGCCGTTTCTTTTTGTGCTATATTCGGTTGGCATATGGGTGAGCTACTTCCTACATTTCTACCTCACTTTTTTCTGCTTTGACTTTACAGAAGGACTTGGGCTTATAGCATCGCTTGTTGCTTTTGTCGTAGGGACTTTTGCTGTGTTGGTGCCTACACCGAATGGTGCCGGGTCCTGGCACTTTGCTGTTAAGACTGTGCTTGTGCTTTATGGTGTGGATCAGACGATGGGTGCGTTGTTTGTACTAATTGTTCATACACTGCAGACTTTGCTTGTTGCTTTGCTTGGCGTATGGTCTGTCGTGGCGTTAGCCCTTAGGAGAAACCGATAGACACGGGTTTTCCGGAGCGTATAGACCCGATAAAGAAATTTTCCTCCGAAAAGACTTGGAGATAAGCGTAAGAAATGCTATCTTTGTTCGCTGATTCTATATATAATAAAAATGTAATGTTTTCATCAATAATTATACAAACATGAAAGATTTTCTCAAGTACACGCTGGCTACGGTGGTGGGCATCATCCTAACTAGCATCATTATTACCGTAATCAGTATTGTTTCAGTGGCTGGCATGATTGCCAGCGAGGGGGTAACGAGTTCCGTAGAGAAGAACAGCATTTTACGCATTAAGTTGCAGGGTGAAATTGTGGACCGTGCTGGCGAAAGCAGTCCGATGGATTTCCTGAACCAGGGCGAGGATTTGACGATTGGCCTGGACCAGGCTCTGGATGCTCTGAAGAAAGCTGCTAAGAACAAAAACGTGAAGGGTATTTATTTGGAGGGCGGCTCCCTGGCTGCTCTTCCGGCTGACTTACAGGAGTTGCGCCGGGGACTGCAAGAGTTCAAGGAGAGTGGCAAGTGGGTGGTTGCCTATGGCGATAATTTTTCGCGTGCTGCCTATTACCTCTGCAGCGCTAGCGATGAGATATACCTGAACCCCATCGGCATGCTGGATTGGAGTGGTATGTCCAGCGAACCTATTTTTTTCACTGGACTGATGAAGAAGTTGGGCATCAGGATGCAAGTTTTCAAGGTGGGTACCTATAAGAGCGCCGTAGAGCCCTATATCAACACCGAGATGAGCGAGGCCAATCGCCAGCAGGTGCAGAGCTATTTGGGTAGTATATGGGGCAACATGCTGGTCGACGTGGCAAAGAGCAGAGGGCTCAGCGTGGAGACCCTGAACTCTTTGGCCGACAGCACGACTATTCTTTGTGATGCTAATTCCTATATAGAAAGTAAACTTGTTGATAAACTGGGCTACTTGAGCGACGTGAAAGAGGCCTTGAAGCAGCGTCTGGAGCTGGATGACGATGATGACCTGACCTTCACAACGTTGGCAGATGTGGCCGCCGGTGATAACCTGGGCGATAAAGTCGATGAGGAGGTGGCTGTGTATTATGCCTATGGCGAGATAAACGATGTTGCGGGCATAGGTTTTAGCCAGGAACACTGTATCACCTCCAAGGAGATGATGTACGACCTGCAGAAACTTCGGGAAGATGATGACGTGAAAGCTGTCGTCATTCGCGTTAATAGTCCTGGTGGCTCGGCATATACTAGCGAACAAATCTGGCATGAGATTCAGCTGTTGCGTGCCCAAAAGCCTGTTGTCGTCAGCATGGGTGGTATGGCAGCCAGTGGTGGCTATTACATCAGTTGCGGCGCCAACCAGATTTTCGCTGAGCCAACGACGCTGACCGGTAGTATTGGCATATTTGGTATGATTCCCGATGCAAGCGAACTGCTCACGGAGAAGTTAGGGCTTTCCTTTGATGTGGTCAAGACCAATGCCATGAGCGATTTCGGATCAATGACTCGTCCTTTTAACAGCGGCGAATCTGCTAAGATGCAGAACTACATCGATAACGGCTATGAGCTTTTCACGGGTCGCGTTGCAGGTGGACGCGGTATGGCACAGGATAGTGTCAAAGCTATTGCCGAGGGGCGTGTGTGGACTGGTGAACAGGCACTCGGGATAGGCCTGGTCGATAAGCTTGGCAATCTGGATGATGCCATAGAGGCAGCTGCTAAGCTGGCCGAACTGGAGAAGTACACTATTGGGCGCTATCCCAGTCCGAAGCCTTGGTACCAGAACCTGTTGGAAAAGGGAAGCAACGATTACATGAAGAGTAGGATGCGTGCAGCCTTGGGTGAGTACTATCCCGCCTTTGCCCTGATTCAACGTATCGGAAAGATGGATCCCATCCAGGCACGTATGCCCTTCGATCCGAACATCAAATAAAAGGTGAAAAGGAGAAAAAGGTAAGGTTTTCTTCTTTTAACATTTCAACATTTACAACGTGGAAGGTGATATGACACAGATTCGCAGGTGGCTGATGCCACTCGCCTGGCTCTACGGGATTGCTGTAGATGTCCGCAACGCGCTGTTCGATATGGGCGTGCTGCCCTCTGTGTCCTACAATATTCCAATCATCAACGTGGGCAACATCACCGTGGGCGGCACGGGAAAGACGCCGCATGTGGAGTACCTCATCCGCCTCTTGTCGGAGCGTTATCGCGTGGCTGTGCTCAGCAGAGGCTATAAGCGCAAGACAAGTGGCTACCTCCTTTCCTCTGTCTCTTCCCGGATGGAGGAGATCGGCGATGAGCCTTGGCAGATTAAGCAAAAGTTCCCGGAGGTCTATGTTGCTGTGGATGCCAATAGGCGTCGTGGCATAGAACGACTCTTGACCGACAAGGAGACAAAGGATGTGGAAGTGATTCTCCTAGATGATGCCTACCAGCACCGCTATGTCAAGCCGGGACATAACATCCTGCTCGTGGATTACCATCGCATCATCTCCGACGACAAACTGTTGCCTGCCGGATGCCTTCGTGAACATGCTTCTTCTAGTAGTCGTGCCACGACAATCATCGTCACGAAATGTCCCGGGCATATTACAGCGATGGGGTTTCGAGTTATCCTGTCGGCACTGCATATCAAACCCTACCAGCAACTCTTCTATAGTACGTTCTCCTACGGTACTATGCGACAGCTATGGGGCGACGGTACACTGGAGCCGGACATGCTGCGTAAGAACAATACCCATGTGCTTCTGCTCACAGGCATCGGCAATCCGCGTCAGATGGAATTGGACGTGCGCCGCTTCGTGCAATACGTCACATTGCTTGCCTTCCCCGACCATCATTACTATTCCCGTGGAGATGCCAACACCATTCATCGCTCCCTATTTGCTCTGCCGCAGCCGCGCATTATCATTACAACCGAAAAGGATGCTGCTCGGCTACAGCATTTGCAGGGACTCGACGAAGAGGTGAAGCAGAATACCTATGTGCTGCCTATAGAAATCAGCATCATGCGAGACGAAAAGAACAAATTCGACAAAACTATTACAGACTATGTACGAGAAAATAAAAGAAACAGCAGCTTGGCTCCGCGAAAGGATGCCTAACGCACCAAGTACGGCTATTGTGCTCGGCACTGGCCTCGGACAACTGGCAGAGCGTATTGAAAGGATTTTGTCTATTCCCTACAGTGACATCCCGAACTTCCCTGTATCCACAGTCGAGGGCCATGCCGGGGAACTCATCTTCGGAAAGCTCGGCGGTAAGGATGTGATGGCGATGGAAGGCCGTTTCCATTACTATGAGGGCTACACGATGCAGCAGGTGACGTTCCCCGTTCGGGTCATGTACGAGCTGGGTATCAAGACGCTCTTCGTCAGCAATGCTGCCGGTGGTACCAATTCGAACTTCAAGATTGGCGACTTGATGATTATCACCGACCATATCAATTACATGCCGGAGAATCCTCTACATGGTCCGAATATCCCAACTGGTCCGCGTTTTCCAGACATGAGTGAGGCTTACAGCCATGAACTTATTGCACAGGCTGACAGCATAGCAGCCCAACATGGTATCAAGGTGCAGCGTGGCGTCTATCTCGCTACACAAGGTCCTACCTACGAGACACCGTCCGAATATCGTATGTTTGCTCGTTGGGGAGCCGATGCTGTTGGTATGAGCACAGTGCCCGAGGTCATTGTGGCTCATCATTGCGGCATTCGTTGCTTCGGCATGAGCATCATTACCGACCTGGGTGGTACCGATGTGCCTGAGAAAGTCACACATGAAGATGTGCAGCGTGCAGCACAAGCAGTCCAGCCCCTCATGGCAACTATCATGGAGGAGATGGTGAAGACCCTCTGACTCTCAGAGGGAAAACCGTAATTGGTAAATGGTCTAATGGTAAATAGTAGGATGGAAATATCTGAACTGGGAGAATTTGGCCTTATAGAACGTCTTGCGAAGGACATAACAACGAAGAATGCGACTACAATCAAAGGTATAGGCGATGATTGTGCCATCCTTTCGCCGACGGAAGGTCTGCGTACCGTTGTCACTACCGACCTTTTGATGGAGGGGGTCCACTTCGACCTCACCTATGTTCCTTTGCGTCATCTAGGATATAAAGCCGTCATGGTCAACCTGAGTGATGTGTTTGCTATGAATGCCAAACCACTTCAACTGACCGCTAGTGTGGCTATCAGCAGCAAGTTCTGTGTGGAGGACATCGAGGAACTTTATGCCGGTATGCGAATGGCCTGTGAGAAGTGGGGCGTCGATATCATCGGCGGTGACACTACTGCGAGTCTGACTGGACTTGCCATCAGCATCACAGCAATCGGCGAGGCTCGTTCGGAGGACATCGTGCTGCGTAGCGGTGCGAAGCCTACCGACCTTATCTGTGTCAGTGGAAACCTCGGAGCGGCCTATATGGGACTGCAACTGCTGGAGCGTGAGAAGGTCATTTACAACGAACAAGTAGAAGAGGCACGTCGCAGCGGTAACAAGGAACAGATGGAACTTCTGCGTGATGCACAGCCAGACTTTGCGGGCAGAGAATATTTGCTCGAACGACAGCTAAAGCCGGAAGCCCGCGGCGACATCATCGCCGCTTTGAAAGAGGCTGGAATTCACCCTACGAGTATGATGGACATCAGCGATGGGCTGAGCAGCGAACTCATGCATATTTGTAAGCAGAGTCAGACGGGATGTCGCATTTACGAGGAGCGTCTGCCACTCGATTATCAGACAGCAGCGATGGCAGAGGAACTGAACATGAACGTCAGTACTTGTGCCCTTAACGGCGGAGAAGATTACGAATTGCTCTTCACCGTTCCTCTTGCATTGAACGATACGGTTTCGGCCCTCGAAGATATCCATGTCATCGGCTACATCACTGATGCCGACAAGGGGCAGGCCCTTATCACGCGCGACGGCGGAGAGTTTGCACTCAAAGCTCAAGGTTGGAATCCTCTGGAGAAATAAGTAAGATAAGCTTTCATGAAAAAGACATCAATAATGCGAATCTGCCTGTTGCTATTGGTTGCCATATTATGCTGGCCGGCAGAGGGCGCAGCACGCAAGCGAAAAGTGCGTGTGCATCGCAACCCCGATTCTTTGGCGGTTGTCATGCTTTCGCCTGAGACGTCTTCTAGCAGAAAGATGAATACCTCGGCATATCCGGTACAGATATCGGTTACTGGTCGTGCTGTGCAAATACAGAGTGACCATAATCAAATTCTGCCCATATACACGGGTAACGGTGTCCTCTACCTAATTGCACGACTTAACAAAGGCTCCAACTGGCTGGGCGGATTGCCGCGAGGACGTTATTTTATCAACAACAGACCAATCACTATCAATTGACAACTGGCTACTTCCTAGAGAGTACTATAATATTTAGATTAGAGTTTAATGATTAATGAAATCGACATAGACAGCATCATACGGAGCCGTGCAGGGAAACGCGCCAAGTATATACCCAAGTGGCTGACCGCTATGATGGCACGTATTATACACCAGGAGTTTATCAACACTTACCTCCGTCAGGGTAGGGTAGGAGTGGATTTCTGCAAGGGAGTTGTAGAGTACGTCGGCGCTGATGTTGATGTTGTGGGAAAGGAGAATCTTCCCGACGACGGGCGGCTCTGTACCTTTGTTAGTAACCATCCCCTCGGAGCTATTGACGGAGTCACGCTCGGTTGGGTTATCGGTGAACATTATGGTGGTAAAATAAAATATTTGGTGAATGACCTTCTTATGAACTTGCAGGGACTGGCACCCCTCTGTGTACCTATCAATAAGATTGGCAAGCAGGGTCGTTCTTTCCCTGCTGTCGTTGAGGGCACATTTTCTAGCGACTGCCATGTCATTATGTTTCCCGCAGGTCTTTGTAGCAGGCGACAGGATGATGGTTCAATACGCGATTTGCCTTGGAACAAGGCATTTGTTGTAAAGAGTGTCCAGCATCAACGCGACATTGTGCCTATCCACTTCGAAGGCAAGAATAGTGACCGTTTTTACAATGTAGCGCGATGGTGCAAGCGTCTGCATCTGCCCAATCTTGCAATGGTGCTCCTGCCTGACGAAATGTATCGTTGTCGTGGTAAACACTACACCGTCCGTATTGGCAAACCCATCCCTTGGCAGACCTTCGATGAAACAAAAACCCCTATCCAATGGGGGCGTTGGGTGCAGGACAAAGTTTACGAAACATAAAGAATGAGAGAGTTAAAAATGGAAGAAAACAAGATAATGGAACAAATCGCAGATCCCATCCCGGTAGAGGTGCTGAAGTCAGAGCTTACGCCGGACAAACGGTTGCGCATGACCAACAAGAGTAGCAACGAAGTCTATGTGGTTACATGGCATGACTCACCGAATGTGGTGCGTGAAATCGGCCGTTTGCGTGAAATTGCATTCCGCGCAGCAGGCGGCGGTACAGGTAAAAGTTTCGACCTCGATGAATTCGACACCTGCGAAAATTGTTACAAACAAATCCTTGTCTGGGACCCTGATGAAGAAGAGATAGTAGGTGGATACCGATACATCCTTGGAAAAGATTGGCAGATAGCTCCCGATGGGCAGCCCATCCTTGCCACAAGCCATATGTTTCGCTTCTCTGAGCGTTTCATGCGCGATTACGCACCTTGGACTATCGAATTGGGGCGTAGTTTCGTCACCGTCGAGTACCAAAGCACATTGCGTGGCAGAAAAGGCATTTTCGCACTTGATAATCTCTGGGATGGACTTGGTGCCATAGTTGTTATTGAGCCGACAGTACGATATCTCTTTGGCAAGTTCACCATGTATCCTAGCTATGACCGCATGGCGCGCGACATGATACTCTACTTTCTTAACAAACATTTCCCCGATCCCGACAATCTCATCTATCCAATGAAGCCGCTAAAACTTTGGCATGACCCAGAGTCGTTCCGTCAGCTTTTTACGGAGGATGATTTCAAGGCCGACTATCGTATCCTCAATCATGAGGTACGTGCTTTAGGTTACAACATACCACCGTTGGTTAATGCCTATATGGGCTTGAGCCCGACAATGAAACTCTTTGGCACGGCTATCAATGATGGCTTCGGTGATGTCGAGGAGACGGGCATCCTTATTGCTGTCGATGAGATACTTCAGGAGAAGCGTATGCGCCACATCGATACTTTTGCGGCCGAACATCCAGAATTAGTACAGATTACCAGCGGTGCCAACCGCATCTTCTATAAACCTACAGACAGGTGAGGAGTGAATAATGAAGAGTGAAGTATTTGCTACCGCTCTCATCTTTGATTAAATGGTAAATTGTAAATGATTAAATGGTAAATGATGTGATGAAGTGGGAGCAACTGCTTTCCAGCAAACGCCTCGGCCAGGAGGAAATGCAGAAAAGAGGTGATGACCGCACGGAGTTTCAGCGCGACTATGATCGCCTTATTTTTTCAGCACCTTTCCGCCGTCTGCAGAACAAGACACAGGTCTTTCCTCTACCTGGCAGCATCTTTGTACACAACCGCCTTACGCATAGTCTTGAAGTGAGCAGTGTGGGAAGAAGTCTTGGTAACGATGTCAGCCGCATAATTCTACAGAAGCATCCTGAACTGTACAGCACACATTTTACCGAACTTGGTAACATCGTCAGCGCTGCCTGCCTTGCACACGACCTTGGTAACCCGCCTTTCGGACACAGCGGCGAGAAAGCCATTGGGACCTATTTCAGCGAGGGCGATGGGCAGTTTCTGAAGGATTATATCTGTCCCGAAACGGGTGACGGCATCTCTCCGAAACAATGGAACGATTTAATTCATTTCGAAGGTAACGCCAATGCTTTCCGTTTGCTCACGCATCATTTTAAAGGGCGTCGCAAAGGTGGCTTTGTCATGACATATAGCACACTGGCAAGTATCGTCAAATATCCGTACTCCTCCGACCTTGCGGGAAACAAGCGCAAGTTCGGTTTCTTCCAAAGCGAGGTGGCAGACTACGAGCGTATTGCTCGCGAACTCGGCATCCTTAAGTTTTCCGCACCTGAGGGTTCGGTGAAATATGCTCGCTATCCCCTGGTCTATCTTGTCGAAGCAGCCGACGATATCTGTTACCAGATTATGGATATCGAGGATGCACACAAACTCAAGATTCTGACAACAGAAGAGACTAAACAACTCTTCCTTGCCTATTTCCCGCCCGAGAAACAAAGGCACATAGAGGAACGCATGATGCAACTCGTGGATGATGTCAACGAACAGATTGTTTATCTCCGTTCCTGTGTCATCAACAACCTGGAGCAGCAGTGTGTTCGCGTCTTCATAGAGAACGAGCAGGCCATCCTGAGCGGTACATTCGATGGCTCGCTCATCAAGCACATCGATGACCTTCCGCGCAATGCTTACGAACAATGTGAACGTACAGCCTTCGGAAAGGTTTATCATTGCAAGGATGTTGTCGATATAGAGTTAGCCGGCTACAAAGTGATAACCACCCTTACCGACTTGATGGTGCAGGCCGTAACGCATTCAGACCGTGCCTTCTCCAAGCTGCTCATCAGCCGCGTCAGTACGCAGTACGACATTCTGGCCCCTACGCTCTATGAGCGCATCATGGCCGTTCTGGACTACATCTCCGGTATGACAGATGTCTTTGCCCTCGACCTCTATCGCAAGATAAACGGTATGAGCCTCCCCGATGTTTAACCCATTAGCCCCATATTAGATTATGAAAATCCAGATTATTAATCGCAGCCATCACGCGCTGCCACAATACGCTACGGAGCTGTCCGCAGGAGTGGACCTACGTGCCAACATTGAAGCTCCGATGGAACTGAGACCAATGGAACGCCGACTTGTTCCGACAGGTCTCTTTATAGCCTTGCCTCCAGGTTATGAGGCACAGGTGCGTCCTCGCAGCGGACTTGCCATCAAGCACGGCATCACTGTGCTCAACACTCCCGGCACAATCGATGCCGATTATCGCGGCGAAGTGTGTGTCATCCTGATTAACCTCTCGAACGAGCCGTTCGTCATTGCCGATGGAGAGCGTATTGCACAGATGGTTATTGCCCGACACGAACAGGCTGTATGGGAACCTGTGGAGGTACTCCCCGAGACAGAGCGTGGTGCAGGCGGTTTCGGGCATAGTGGAACAAAGTAAGAAGGGACCCCTAACCCCCTTTAGGGGTACAATCAAAAATTAAAAATGAAAAGTGAACAATTAATGTATAAA
>Ga0310690_10001890_pt1 | contig 35948 bp, 24 predicted proteins | sample AusTroGonzalo_MG_2_FD_207661 | JGI IMG/M metagenome (GOLD analysis project Ga0310690, IMG submission 207661) | Bovine rumen microbial communities from tropical cattle in Woodstock, Queensland, Australia - Gonzalo_04 (v2) (version 2) | ecosystem: Host-associated > Mammals > Digestive system >...
TGTCGATGGTATTCATTTTCTTGACGGCCTTGCGAATGGTGGGGAAGTTGGTAAGCATACCGCCCGGCCAACGCTCGGTCACGGAAGGCATATTGACCTCGGCGGCCTTGGCGGCGACGACGTCTTTAGCCTGTTTCTTGGTGGCAACGAAGAGTACCTTGCGGCCGCTGCGGGCCATATCTTTCAGGAACTCGGCTGCCTCGTCGATTTTCACGACGGTCTTGTGCAGGTCGATGATGTGGATGCCGTTCTTCTGGTCGAAGATATACGGAGCCATCTTGGGGTTCCACTTGCGGGCCAGGTGGCCGAAGTGAGTACCTGCATCAAGCAACTGTTCGAAATTTGTTCTAGACATGGGTTTGTTTTTGTCTTTGTTTTTAACTCTTTCATCAATCCGAAGTAGCAGTCTCCGACTGGTCTCCGGGATTTTTTCGCGGCCGGGCAATCCTTATCGTAGCCTGGGAAGATTCTCATCCTCACCGGGGTCTCGGGATTTGATGAGCACCCGTACCGTGCTGACGTAACTCCAGGGTAGCGATTAACGCTTGCTGAACTGGAAGCGACGACGTGCGCCAGGCTGACCGGGCTTCTTACGCTCGACTTCACGAGCGTCGCGGGTGAGGAAGCCGGCGGCCTTCAGCGTGGAGCGGTAAGCCTCTTTGTCCACCTCGCACAGTGCGCGGGCGATTCCGAGACGAACGGCTTCGGCCTGACCTTTGGTACCACCACCAACGAGGGTTACCTTGATGTCAAACTGACCTGCAGTACCGGTGACCTCGAGGGCCTGGTTGGCGATGTACTGGAGGGTGCCCTCCTTGAAGTACTCTTCCATGGGGCGGTCGTTGATGACGAACTTGCCCGTACCGGGTACTACATAAACACGAGCGACAGCTGATTTACGTCTTCCAAGGGCGTGTTTCTGTTCCATGTGCTCTGTTTAGATTTCGTTAAACTTAATGGTTTTGGGGTTCTGTGCCTGCTGCTTGTGCTCCGGGCCTGCATAAATGTACAGGTTGTTGATGAGCTTGTCGCCCAGACGGGTCTTGGGCAGCATTCCGCGCACAGACATGCGGATGAGTTCCTCGGGCCTTGATGCGAGGATGGCCTTGGGCGTGGTGAAGCGCTGGCCACCGGGATAACCGGTGTAGCGGGTGTAAACGCGGTCGGTCATCTTCTTGCCGGTGAGACGGATCTTTTCGGCGTTGACGATGATGACGTTGTCACCACAGTCCACATGCGGGGTGTAGCCGGGCTTGTTCTTGCCACGGAGCACGAGGGCCACGCGGGAAGCCAGGCGACCGAGCACGAGGTCGGTTGCATCAATGACGAGCCACTCCTTGTTCACAGTTGCCTTGTTCAGGGAGACTGTTTTGTAGCTAAGTGTGTCCACTGTCTTGATTATTAATGGTTTAACATAAAAGTTGCGATCCCCCTACAATCAGAGGGACCGCAAAGGTAGGAATTTTTCGGGAAAATACCAAATGAGATGGCTTTATTAGTTACATGTATGGAGAATTTGCCAGCTCTTTTATATAGTAATCTCCTTGAGGCATGTCATTCTGCGCAAAACGATCTTTGTAACGGGACTTACGCGTGCGCACCGCAGCACAAGACGTACTCAACAAGAAGGCAATGGTCCTGTCCGGGATTCCCGCATAAAACAGCATCAGAGTCTTAAAGTCTTCTTCGGAAAATACGGTTTTCCCCCATCTCTCTTCTGAGTAATCGGAGCGAAGCTTTTGCATAATGTTGTTACGCCACCTGTTCACGCTCTCTTCCAATAAAGAGAAGAGGGATTCGTCCTTTCTAAAATCGTCCAATGCCCGTAAAAACTGGCGCATTTCCCCGGTTTTCTTCTTCACGGGGTCTTCATCCAAATAGTGATAAGGGTCACGATGATTTTCTTTAGGAACGTCATTTATGGATTCATAGGCATCAGCGCACTTTTTTACGATTGCTATCTTTTCTGCCATCAGTTCATTGATGGCCCTTGCCATCTCGGATTGATTGTCACGGACGACTTGCAACGCCTCTGATATTTCCTGAATCTGCGCCATATCCTCCTCTATCCTCTTTTCGTTCTCTTGAATGATCCTGGTCTTTTCCCGAAGCTGACGTTTCCTGTTTACAAGGGCCATCATCATGACAAACATCAAAGCGAGGGCCGTAACAATAGAAAGAACCAGTGATTCAAGCCTGTGTCGAGAAACCAGAGCCTGCCGATCCGCTTCCTGCTTGCTGAATGCACTGATTGCATTGGCAATCTGCTGATTTTCCCTATTGAACACCAGCCTGTTACGAAGATCCACTGCTTTTTCTAACTGCGAATTCGCCTCACGATACTGCCGTCTATGGTCAAGAATCCTGTATTTTGTGGTTGACAGCTGAATCGAGTCCAAGAGGGTTGCCGTACACTTTTCGGCCTTGTCTATATAAAAGCTCACAGAATCCGGCTGGTTCAAATACTCAAAAGCGAGCGCTAAAACTCCGTAACCGTCCACATACTTTGGCGGGAATCCCAATTGCTCGGCCTCCCGCGATAATGACAACACCTTTTCCGGTCTTGGCTGCTGAGCGCGCATCTGTATTAGCGCACGCGACCGTAAAACGGAGGCAAGCAAATAATTTGCCTGCTCCTTTCTGGCATATTCGTCCAAAGACTGTAATAAAGAGTCGGCTATCTCATATTCCCCTCTGGAAATAATTGCCCGGGCCTCTCCCAACTGCGAGTATGCCGAATAAAAACGCTCCCCGGCTTCATCAAATGCCCTGGATGACTCTCTATAATAGAATAGCTCATTATCATAATCGTAACTTAGCCCATACAATTCTGCGATATTCCGGGTGCTTAGCCCATAATAATGCAAGTCTGGAATAGCCTCGGACAATTCTTTTGCACGTAAAAAAGAAATAATGGCCTCCGTACCGTTCCCGGAATTGTACTGTACCCTCCCTAAAGAATAGAAGGCCAACATCCTGTCAGATGTCTTTCCGTAATCCTTGTAATATCTGACCGCTACTTGAATCAAAGAGTCGTCGGTGACATCAATATAGGACTTGTCCTGCGCCAAAGACAAAAGCAGCGCATGTCGGGCACGGCGCTTTTCGGGACGAAGCGCACCGGAGTCCATGGCCGATAATTGTTCTAAGGCCGCACTAGGCTGAAGGGATAACACCTTTTCAATTTCATCCATCTGCCGGTCTGCCGCATTCTTACATGAAACGGCCATGAAAGAAATAAGGACAGTAAAAATGGAGATGAAAAAGTGTCGCATATACAATGATGAAAAGATTCGTTTTTCCATGAGAACCTCCCGTTACCAACTTTGGGTCAAAAATTGGTTATGAGGGAATCCAGTGTTCACTCATTTTTCTGAACACGTACTTTCGATGAGCGGCTTTTTCGGTATACTCCATCACTAGCATGTCAGAAAAAATACTGAAGGGACAGCCCGCCTCATCTCCCCAATATATTGTATTACCACTGGCTGTTACCATGGAGGATGACATAATTTGCCATTCTTTAGAATCATTATCCCAGGCATAAATCGTATTTGAATACTGATTGCCGGTATCTTTTTGAAATACGAATATCACATCAAAATCATACTTGGGATTAAGGGGCTTCTCAAAGTTGGCCCTTTCTTGACGCACAATCTTTTTTCCATCTAGCTCATAGCTTTCCGCATAAATAAGTCCCCACGCCCCTTCGATATCATGCTCGCCAGACAATCCTTTTGTACAAGAAGCAAGGCAAAACACGATGGATATGGAAAAAAGAATCAATAAACGTTTCATAATGCTTCATGCTTTTTGTCACAATTGTCACCCATTCTATCTCGGTAAGCAAATAACGCCTCCAGTGCTCACGGACCGGGGACCATCGTGCCCCGGTGTGCAAATGATGGCCCTGGTGCTCACGGAGGGGAACTTCCCCGCCGCAGGAACCTCTCAGAACCAAACAGAACGCAAGAATCATTTTTGTTTTCGGATAAACGGAATCACAATTCGGATGTCCGTATAAACAACCTCTTTAACGGCCTCGGGATTTGAATAAAGTGCTTTACACCATTCCCAATAGCGTTCGTACAAGACCGGGACTGTTATTGCCACTTTCACAGTTTCATTTTCTTCGTGATAAATGCCCCGGATTGATTTCGGAATCACTTCATCTGGGATTCCCTTCGTACTTATTTGAATCGTATATGGCAGCATTTTATCCGGCGTAAAATACTCCGATGCACTTTGATATTCATTAGCGGCATCTGCCTTTTCCTCCATAATGAATTCCGGCCCTATAACACTGATGATGTTTTTGTCACCAAAGCAGAACCATTCCGACAAATCGCTCCCCGCCGGCTGGCCGAAAAGCACATCATTTGCTTTAACGGAAGGAGTCCCCCTGACATAGGCATAGATAAATGCGGAGCGAGTATTCACCTCATCATAACCTTCTTTCTTTAGCAATTGGTTACGATACTGATTATACTGCAGCGCAAGCCTCTGGGTCCGTTCTGTTATTCGCTCATATGCAAACGCCTCTGCGGCCGAAACTTTTTTATGCAACTCTCCGTATATAACTGACGCCCACAGCGCATCTACCTCCGACAGACTGCCGGCAGCATAATTAAATTCGGACGGCAAAGCCTCAACTGTAATTGTGTTAGACGGTTGATCCACTATATACTCCACAATTTCATAGGCTCCGGACGGGCTGGCCCCGGTAATACTGCCCCCGATAATAGTAAGAGGCGTCATATTATTATTCCTGTCCGGTGTGCAGGATAGCAACGAAACGACGGACAGGGAAAGAAGCACAATATGATTATAACGCTGGAGCAAAACCATAGTTCAAATAAATGTTATAAACAAAGAAAGAGCATGTTCTCCTTCATGGGTTGTCCCAATGGTCTTTTCCCCACCTTCCTTTTCAAAAACCACCTCTCGAGGCCATCCCCAGTTATCTTTTACACAACCGGTCAGAAAGAATAAACCGGCAAGTATAACAGTCAAAAAAAAACAATAAACGTTTCATAATGCTTCTTTCTTTTTGTTACAATTGTTCCCATTCTATTTCGGTAAGCAAATAACGCCTCCAGTGCTCACGGACCGGGGGCCATCGTGCCCCGGTGTGCAAATGATGGCCCTGGTGCTCACGGAGGAGAGGGGCTGGATTGATAAGATGCTCATTTACACGTTTTTGTTGCATCTTTCGGCAAACATGCTTCCCGCCGCCGGAACCTCCCGTAACCAACTTTGGGCGGTATATTGGTCAAAAGTTGGTTATGAGGGAATCCAAGATGTAACTACTAGACTATTCGTAAACGCCGATGTACAAAATGAGCCCGGTCGTCTCCTCCCTGACGAAATACAGGAACGGATGGTCGGCGATGAAGAAGAAAGGTTCCGGAACCTCCGTACCCGGCTCAGGACTGAGGCAAGGGCCATCAACCACTGTAACAGATGCACCTTCCAATCCCAATACATTTACCTCGAAGCTGGATTTTTGATAAATCTGTCCTACTTTTGAATTGCGCTCAAACATTTGGCTCAAATCTGACCCGGAGGAGAACACCTTCTCTATTCCAAGTCTCCCCAGGACATCCTTCAAATCGACATCACCCTTTTGACTGATCGCCGGCATACTCATCCATACGGGACCCGCTTTCATGTCCTGAAAAACAGCCGCGGGATTCTCTTTCACGCTTTCAAGCACGGCTGCCAGGCTGCTCCCCGTGGGAAGAACCACGTAGAAAGCGTAGTTTTCACGGCCAAGGCCTCTTCTGACAAGCTCATAACCTTCCTTCTGGGCATAACTGAGGGTTTCAAAACCACTGCCGCCGACGATACCGTCCGACGTGTGCAAAAACGGAATAGTTTCTTCGTCACCGTTTGCGTGAATGAAATTATCGGTCGATTCCACCATGGGCAAGTTCCATTCGCCCTTTAAGTACAAAGAAGAGAACAGGTAATACGCTACCTCGGGATTGACCCGGTCCAAAAGAAGGGGAATCCTGCCTTCGGTAACCTTGTTGCTCCAGTTATTGACGCCCTTCATAATATCATCGGCCTCCTCGTTGAAATCGGCGTCGATGGAAGGAGCGTAAAAGTTGGAAAGAAGGTTGGATGCGTATTCTCTTTTGACGCTGGTTTGGGCCGAATTGACCACCAAGGCATTGGCAATCCTGGCCGTCACGGCATCATCGCCGGCCAGGCCCTCCATCACGGTTTTTCCATAAGAAAGCATCGCCTCCTTTGTCATGCTTTCTCCCGTGCCGATGACATCCGCAATTTCGGCCGCGGTTTGTCCATCGGCCCCTGCATACAACATGCCCAAAGCGAATTGGACGCTCAGCGGAGACACAATCAAGGACTCTCCTTCTTCATACATGCCAGATAATAGTCCGAACGAAAAATCCCATTGCTTCATGAGTATTCCCTTTACGGCGTCTGACAGGGTGCCGAAGCTCCCTGCCGGGGCATAGGATACCGGTAGTTCCTTCACCGCTACAGCCTCTTTTTCCGGAACGGAATCCTCTTGTTCATTCACCTTGTCGGCAACCTTGTTGCATGACGCCAGCATTAGGGCCGTCATGGCAATAAATACTAACTTGGTTCTCATGGCGCAATTCGTTAAGTGATTGTTCTACAAATATATTCTTTTATTTTCATTATTTCATTCCCTCAAAAGCAGGATTCTTTCCCTAAAGGGTTTATTTGATTACAAAAGTCGTAAAAATTTTAGAAGGCTCAAAGAAAAAAGTTGTTACATTTACTTTTGCAAATTATTATATGTCAATATTTTACAATTTTACCCTTGTTACAGCACCTTGTAGGAGGGAATATCCCCGCTCGGAAAAGGGTTAATTATGGTTAAAGCACAATTTCCGTTTTTTACCCCAGTCATTGTGCTTTAACGTCCACTATTTTCCCCGCTAAAGCACACTAACCCTATCTAGAAGGGTGATTCTGTGCTTTAACGCTCCGTTAACGACTGCCAGTCCCTTTCTGATAGAAGTCCGTGAGCGCCAGAGGCGGTTTTTGCTCACCGACACCCTTCAGAACCGGCTCCGTGAGCAGCAGGGGCGGCATTTGCTCACGGAGAAGCGGCGACGGGAAGGAGAAGGCAGAATAATATGATTCTTTCAAGATTGTTTTGTACATTTGTGAATCAGAAATACAAGATATGGAACGACACATCAAAACCATCGGCGTACTTACTTCCGGCGGAGACGCACCGGGCATGAACGCCGCCATCAGGGCCATCACCCGCACGGCCCGTTACCATGACATGAACGTAATCGGTATCATGAGAGGATACCAGGGCCTTATCGAGAAGGAATTCGTGAAGTTCACTTCCTCGTCGGTTTCCAACACCATCCAGCGCGGCGGCACCATCCTCAAGACAGCCCGCTGCACGGCGTTCCTCACCCCGGAAGGCCGGAAGAAGGCCTATGAGAATATGGTAGAGGCCGGCATGGACGCGCTGGTGGTCATCGGCGGAAACGGGTCCCTCACGGGCGCCCAGCTCTTCGCCCGGGAGTATGACATCCCCATCATCGGCCTGCCCGGAACCATCGACAACGACCTGTACGGGACGGACTGCACCATCGGCTATGACAGCGCCCTCAACACCATCGTAGAGTGCGTGGACAAGATCCGCGACACCGCCAACAGCCACGACCGCATCTTCTTCATCGAAGTGATGGGCCGCGACGCCGGTTTCCTGGCCCAGAACAGCGCCATCGCGTCCGGGGCCGAGGCCGCCATCATCCCGGAAGGCCAGACCGACGTGGACCAACTGGCCGAATTCATCGAAAGGGGCAAGCGCAAGAGCAAGAACAGCGCCATCGTGCTGGTGAGCGAAGCCCAGAAGAACGGTGTGGGCGGCGCCCTGTATTATGCCGACCGTATCAAGAAGGAATTCCCGCAGTTCGACGCCCGCGTCACCATCCTGGGCCACCTGCAGCGCGGCGGCACGCCCACGGCCTACGACCGCATCCTGGCTTCCCGCATGGGATACGCCGCCATCGAGGCCCTGCTGGAGGGCCAGCGGAACGTGATGATCGGCATCAAGAACGACGAAATCGTGTACGTTCCCATCTCGCGGGCCATCAAGATGGACAAGCCCATCAACCAGGAGCTCATCGCCGTCCTGAACGTACTGTCCATGTAGTTCCATGAAGATTGGCTCCGTAGACCTGGGTTATCGCCCGGTGACGCTGGCGCCTATGGAGGACGTCACCGACGCCAGTTTCCGCATCCTTTGCCGGGAGGCGGGGGCGGCCATGGTGACCACGGAATTCGTGAGCTCCGACGGCCTGGTGCGGGACGTTTCCAAGACCATCGCCAAGATGCACACGCTGGAGGAAGAAGCGCCGGTGGCCGTGCAAATCTACGGCAGCCTGCCGGAAGCGATGGTGGACGCCGCCAAGATGGCCGACCGTGCCGCAGAGCTGGCCGGGGGCCACGGGGCCGATTTCATCGACATCAACTGGGGCTGCCCCGTTTCCAAGATTGCGGGCCGCGGCGCCGGCAGCGGCATGATGCGGGAGCCCGACAAACTGGTGGCCATCACCGAGGCCATCGTGAAGGCCGTTTCCAAGCCCGTCACCGTTAAAACGCGCCTTGGCTGGGACGACAACTCCAAAATCATTGTGGAACTGGCCGAAAGGCTGCAGGACGTGGGGGTATCGGCCCTTACCATCCATGGCCGCACCCGCTGCCAGATGTACAAGGGGGAGGCCGACTGGACGCTGATTGGCGCGGTGAAGGAGAACCCGCGCATGCGCATACCTATAATAGGTAACGGGGACATCAACAGCGCCGCCAAGGCCAAAGAGATGTTTGACCGCTACGGCGTGGACGGTATCATGGTGGGACGCGCCAGCTTCGGCCATCCCTGGATTTTCACGGAAATCCGGCACCTGCTGGACACCGGAGAAGAATTGCCGCCCATGCCGGTCCGGGACCGCGTGGCCCTGGCCAAACGCCATTTCCAGCTGTCCTTGGACCTGAAAGGCCCCGTCACCGGCGTGTACGAGATGCGCCGCCACCTGAGCTGCTATTTCAAGGGGCTCAGGGACTTCAAGGATACACGTATCAAGCTGGTCACCTCCAAGGATCCGGAGGAGATTTTTGCCACCCTGGACTATGTGGCCGACCGCTGGGGAGAGGAAACCCCGGCCATAGAAGGGGTATATGGGCTCTAGCCTTCTATAGCCTTCATCAGAGAAGCGGTAAACGCAGCGTCTTCCTCCTGGGTGATGAAGGTGGCCTGGATGGGTATGAAGAACAGGCGCTTACGCACTTCGTCGGGTATTTTTTTGCAGTCACGCAGGCGCTGGGCGTCTTTTTCAGTGGTCATGAGGCAGGCCGTGGGATTAGCCTTCTCGGCGGCTGCGATGGAATGCACGTCCCCTGCCGAGAAATGGTGATGGTCGGGGAACTCCAGTTTCTGGACAATCTTGTAAGTATCTGAAAGATAGCTCCTGAGCGGGGCGTTGTTGGCTATGCCGGACACCAGCACCAGCCGCTGGGCGTAGAGGTAATGGGCGTCGGCTTCCGGGAAAACGGGTTCCGGCTGACAGTAAGTAATGGTGGTAAAATACAGCTGCTGGTCATCGGAGAGTTGGAGCCGGTTGCGCCATTCGCTGCGCTCCACCTCGTCCAGTTCGGCCGGGCATTTGGAGACAATGACTATCTGGGCGCGCTTCAGTTGGGAAGGGAAGTCCCGCAGGGTGCCCCAGGGCATGAGACGGTCTTCGAAAATGGGGCGGTTGTAGTCTACCAGCACAATGTTCAGCGTGGCGGCGAGTTTGCGGTACTGGAAGGCGTCGTCCAGGACGATGAGATCGGCCCCGGAAAGCTGCTCGCAGCCATGTACACGGTTTTTGTCTACGGCCACGGTGACCATGGGGAACTTGCGGGCCATCTGCAGTGGCTCGTCTCCCATCTGACGGGCTGTAGCATCGCTGCCGGCCACCTGGAAGCCGCGGGATTTGCGCTTGTAACCCCTGGACAACACCGCCAGTTGCTTATCGCCCCATCGGGCACTGCCCAGCAGTTTACGCAGGATCATCTCCGTGAGGGGCGTTTTGCCCGTACCGCCCACGGTGATGTTCCCCACGCAAATGGTGGGAACCTTGGCTTTATATGTCTTTTTCCAGCCCTTGTCGTAAAACAGGTGTCTCAGTGACAATACAAGACGATACAACATAATTCCAACAATTCGTGTTATCCTTCCAAAACCTCGTTCTGCACGCGCACGGACTCGTCGTGGATGGCATTCATGACGGTGGTGATGAACTCGGCCGACAAACCCATGCTGATGCCGCGCTGCAGCATATCGGAAAACAGCTGTTCCCAGCGGACAGCCTGCAGGATGGCCACGTTGTGCTCTTTTTTATACTCGCCGATGGATTGGCTCACCCCCATGCGGTTTCTCAATAAATCCAGAAGATGCTCGTCCAGGACGTCGATGCGGGCACGCAGGGCGTCGATTCCCTCCCGGTAGGCCTCGTTCTCCGAGGTATTCTCGCGGATGACCAGGCTCTCCAGCAGCGTCTGCAAATCGCCGGGCGTGAGCTGCTGTTTGGCGTCAGACCAGGCGCAGGAGGGATCCCGGTGGCTTTCCACCATGAGGCCGTCCAGGCCCAGGTCCATGGCCCGCTGGGACAGTTCCTGCAGATACTTGCGGTCTCCGGCCATGTGCGAAGGGTCGGCAAAAAAGGTCATCTGCGGGTAGCGGGTGCGCAGTTCGATGGCAATGCGCCAGCCCGGATCGTTCCGGTAAGGGATGCTGGCCGATGTGGAGAAACCGCGGTGAATCACGCCCAATTTGCGGATACCGGCCCGGTTCAGGCGCTCCAGCGCACCGATCCACAGTTCCAGGTCCGGGTTCACGGGATTCTTTACCAGTACGGGGATGTCGGTGCCTTTCAGGGCATCGGCAATCTCCTGCATCAGGAAAGGGTTGGCGGTGGTACGGGCACCGATCCACACCATGTCCACCCCGGCTTTCAGGCACTCCTGCACGTGTTTTTCAGAGGCAACCTCCGTGCACACCTTCATGCCCAGCTCCCGCTGTACACGCTGCAACCAAGGCAGTCCCAGAGCGCCCACGCCCTCAAAAGTGCCCGGATGTGTGCGCGGCTTCCAAATGCCGGCGCGAAACATATGTATGCCGAAGGCGCTGAGGCCTTTGGCCGTCTCCATCACCTGCTCCTCGGTCTCTGCGCTGCAGGGACCGGCGATGCACATGGGACGGGGAAGGGTAAAGAATCCCCATTCGGTTGCGGGGATGATCTCCAGTAGGTGACTCATCGGAGTATTCGTTTAATCTTGTTGGCTTCTGTAATCAGCTCCCGGATGCCGGCCTCGTCGTAGGTGGACACGGCGTCCCGGAAAGCTTTCATTTTCTCTATATAGGTATCCATTACCTGCAGCACGTTGTCGTGGTTCTGGATGAGGATGGGGACCCACATGTCGGCGTTGGATTTGGCCAGGCGCACCGTGCTGGAAAAACCGCCGGAGGCCAGGTCGAAGATATGTTTCTCGTCCTTTTCCTTGTCCAGGACGGTGAGCGCCAGGGCGAAGGAAGTGACATGGGAGATGTGGGAGACATAGGCGGTGTGCACGTCGTGCTGGTTGGCACGCATATACAGCGGCCGCATGTTGAGCACCGCATACAGGTCCTCAATTTCCCGGACGGCCTGAGCCGATGATTCCTCGGTGTCGCAGAAGATGCAGGCACGGCCGTCGAACAGGCCCGGCTGCGCCGCCCAGGGGCCGCTGTACTCCGTACCGGCCATGGGGTGCGTGCTCACAAACTGCCCTCGCAGCGGGTGATACTTCACCGCATTGCAAATCTGCTCCTTGGTAGAACATACGTCGATGACTATCTTTTCCCGTCCATCAGAAATGTCCGCTTTTCCCCGTCCATCCGGGAGGTCGGTTTTTCCGCCGGCTAAAATTTGGGCCGATGTCGACGGAAACACACCCGCTCCCTTCTGGACTTGGTCCAGGACCTGGGTCACCAGTTTCACGGCGGTGCCGACGGGGACGGCCAGGACGATGATGTCGGCCTTCTGGATGCAGGTGTCCAGGTCCACTACTTCGTCCACCAGGCCGATGGTTTTGGCGGCCTCGGCCGCAACGGGATCGGCCTCAACGCCCAGGGTATGGGCGGCAAAGCCCCGCCGCTTGAGGTCCAGGGCCATGGAGCCTCCTATGAGGCCCAGGCCGACGACGCCTACCGTGATTTGTATATTGCTCATTATAAACAACTTACACAATTTCTCCTAGGCAAAACAGACCAGGAGGATTCTTATATCTAGTTAATAATCAACTACTTCCACACCACGCTTATTTTCTCCAAGGCCCGCTCAAGTACCGGGACCGGGGCGCAAAGGGAAATGCGGATGTACTTTTCTCCGTTGTGGCCGAAGATGAAGCCCGGGGTGATGAACACGCCGGCTTCATAGAGCAGTTTGTCGGAGAGCTGCTGGGGAGTAAGGTCTCCGTGCAGACGGCCCCAGACAAAGAGGCCCGCGGCGTCACGGGAGTAGGTGGCGCCCAGCACGTCCATGATGCGCCAGGCCACCTGTTCACGGCGGTGATATTCGGCATTCAGGGCTTCAAACCATTCCGGACCGGCAGAAAGAGCCTCGGCCGCAGCCAGCTGCAGGGGCCGGAAGATACCGGAGTCCATCTGGCTCTTGACCTTGAGGATTTCCTTGATATAGGCGGCGTCTCCGGCCACCATGCCCACACGCCAGCCGGCCATGTTGTGGGCCTTGGACAGGGAGTTCATCTCCAGGCAGCCCTCCATGGAACCGGGAACCGAGAGCATGGACAGGGGCTGGGTGCAACGGATGAAACTGTAGGGGTTGTCGTTGATGATGAGGATGCCGTGCCGGCGGCCGAAATCCACCAGTTTCTGATACAGTTCCGGCGTAGCCTTGGCCCCGGTGGGCATGCCGGGATAGTTGGTCCACATGAGCTTGACGCCCGACAGATCCATCTTCTCCAGGGCATCGAAGTCCGGATACCAGCCGTTCTCTTCCAACAAGTCGTACTTGATGATACGGGCATCCACCATCTTGGAGGCCGATGTGTAAGTGGGGTAACCGGGATCCGGAACCAGCACGCCGTCCCCGGGGTTCAGGAAGGTGAGGGAGATGAGCAGGATGCCTTCCTTGGAACCCGTGAGGGGCTGAATCTGGCAGGCAGGGTCCAGTGTGATACCATAGTAACGCTTGTACCAGGCGGCCATGGCTTCCCGCAGCTGGGGGATGCCGGTATAGCTCTGGTAACCGTGCACGCCGTCTTTCACAGCCTCGCCGGCCATCACGTCCAGGGCGGCGCGGGGCGGCGTACCGTCGGGCGAGCCGATGCCCAGGTTGATGACGGGATCCAGGCCCTGGGCCTTTCTCTGCTCATTCAGCTTGGCAATCTCCTTGTTCTTGATGGAAAAGTAATACTCCTTGACGGAGAGGGTGCGGTTGGCGGGTTGGATGATCATAGGTTCGTTTTATAATGCTGCTTTATATTCTCCCAGGATCTGGAGGTCCTCCAGGAGGGGCCGCACCGCCGACAAAGCCTGGCGGTAACGGAGGATGTCACTGAATTTGATGTCTACGTAAAAGAAGTACTGCCACTCGCGGCCCGGGATGGGCAGGGACTGGATGCGGGTGAGGTTCATCTCGTAGAAGGACAGGATGGTGAGGATCTGTGCCAGCGAGCCGGGTTTGTGCGGCAGTACGAAGCACAGGGAAGCCTTGTCGATGTCCTTCTCCGGAATGGTCAGGTAATTGTCCAGGACAAGGAAACGGGTGAAATTCTGCTTGTAGGTCTCTATCCCGGGAGCCAGGATTTCCAGGCCGTACATATCGGCTGCCAGGGCCGATGCCACGGCGCCCACGCCTTCCAGGTTTCTTTCGGCCACATCACGCGCGCTTTTGGCAGTGTCTTCCGATTCCACCAGCTTGATCCAGGGGCAGTTCTTCTCGAAGAAAGGGCGCGTCTGGTTGATGGCCATGTAGTGGGTGTGCACCTCGCGGATGTCCTCCAGCCGCTGGCCCGGGAGCGCCATCAGGTTTTGCTGGATACGCAGATACACTTCCCCCTTCACACGGATTCCCTGTTCCCGCAGGAGCTCGAAGTTGTGGATGAGGCCGCCCGACACCGTGTTCTCGATGGCCATCACGGCAGCATCGGCCTCTCCCCCGTCCATGGCGGTGTACAGGTCCGGGAACGTGTCGCACTCCACGATGGATAGCGGCGTGGAAGAATAAAAAAGACGGGCTGCCTGTTCATGGAAGCAGCCCTTATATCCTTGGATGGCGACACGCTTCATTATACGGTAAGGATATCCTTCTCCTTGGCGGCGATAACCTCGTCCACCTTCTTCACCCACTTGTCGGTGACCTTCTGGAGTTCTTCCTCTCCCTCCTTCTCACCGTCCTCGGACAGGCCGTCGTTCTTCTGGGCCTTCTTGAGGAGGTCGATACCGTCCCGGCGGGCGTTGCGGATGGTTACCTTGGTGGTCTCTCCCTGGGCCTTGGCCTTCTTGATGAGCTCCTTGCGGCGTTCCTCGGTGAGGGCAGGCACCATGCAGCGGATGATTTCTCCGTTGTTGGAGGGGGTGAGGCCCACGTTGGCATCCAGGATGGCTTTCTCGATCTTGTTAATCAGGGAACGCTCCCAAGGCTGGATGGCAATGGTCTTGGCGTCCGGCGTGGTGACGGAGGCCACCTGGTTCAGGGGCGTGGCGGTGCCGTAATAGTCCACCATCACGGGGTTCAGAATGGCCGGGGAGGCCTTGCCCACGCGGTAATTCTTGAGGTCTTCTTCCAGGTATTCCACTGCGCCCTGCATCTTCTGGGACTGGGCGTCAACGATTGCTTTGGCTTGCGGTAACATAAAAAATTCGTTTTTGCGTATTTGCAAAGATAGCAATAAATATCGATAATGGGCGTCACTTATGTTAAAAACTCGGTTTTTAAACTCTAATACCCATTAGAATCATCCGTTTCCAATCAATTGCCGCAAACAATCATTGGAGATAGGGCATTAGTCTTTATTGGTCAATGACGACGGGGTATATCCGTTGTAGTAAACAATAGGAAAACTGGAAAATGGAGACGGTGGGATATTTATCCGAGCGCCTTTTCCGTAATATAGAGTATCCCATGGGACCATCATCCTGGCAATCAAGAATTCCTCCTTTTCAACTTTTGATAGGTCATAAATCCCTCCTTCCCGGATGATAGCAGAATCAGCGCGAAAAAAGAAAAACTCTGTTGAGTCTGTATACATGCTGTTTCGCCAGCGACTGCCACCAAGATCTTGTAAGTGAGCAGAACCACCACTGTAAACAAGATGGCCTGAAGTGGCACCTTCAGTAATAATACCGTCTGAAGGGAAACGGTCCCAAACAAAATAAATGTCGAAAACGGTGTTGTTTTTTATGTCAAACCAATGGGCATTTATTGAAAAGAAAAAAGAACATGAAACAAATAAAAACGATGCCGCCAAAAAAATAACAAAATTACGTCTCATAGTTAAATAATGGTAAGTAGTGCATATAAACCTAACGTCACATAGAAGTACCAATCGAATGTTGACTTCGTCGGATAATTACCTGGATCCTTTTCTTATCGCGAGCCTGTTCGCCCATGTTTCATACCACTCGCCATCATGATTGTGATTTAGCCAAGAAACTTCTGCGGCCCCTTGCCCTAAGATACTGGGAACAGCAACGAGAGGAAGGTACAGAAGCCCCAATTTCTCACTTTGAATCGTGTGGCCATACTCATGTGCAAATAAAAGATCATTCTCAGGATTTGCCTTTACGTTTTGACTGTTTATATAAGATCCTAACGTCATCCCCCATTGAGTGGTACAGTCGGCAACATCTCTATTGACAAGAGTCGCTCCATTGTAATACTCGACGTTAACCTGTACGAAATTATTCCTTACGTGTGAAATGGCATTACCCAAAAGAGTCTGTGGTAATTGCCATGTGAGCCATAAAATCTGTTATAGTATTCTCGGGTTCTCTCATCAATGTTATATTTTTCATAATACTCTGCGTATCTTTCTACAAGCAGTTTGAATGATATCAATAATTCATTATCCCTTGTCTCGTACACTTTTCGTTCACTAATATCTATAACCTGTCCATACTCTTTCCGTTCGCTATTATATAGAACCTCTGAATAGCCCACGTAAAACCGATGAAGTTTATGATTATTATCAACATAGATGTAACATGCTTGTTTTAATTATTTTTGAGGATAGAACCGCTTCGGCTTAATGACGGATAAAACTTTTTCAAACTCTTTTGTTAGTTCATCATCCACTTTTATAGCACTCGCTATCTTCTCTGGAGATTCCGTTTCAAAAAAAACCGGGTAATAATACAAAAGGCCACTTGAAAAAGATTGCGGAGAGGACATCGATTCGCAAAACAAAGATAGTAGTATTAAAAAAGAATAATGCTTCATAACTGCTGCATAAAATAACTATATGACCATGGACGAAACCCATTGCTCCAGAGATAAGCTTGCCCCATTAACAAATATGGGTGTGTGCCAATCATTGGAACACCGGACAGGGTTAATGCTCGTGCTGCTATAGATGAGCAACTTCTCAGTGCAAAATTGTAGAATCCGGGATTAGTATTCAAGAGCGAACTGATACGTTGAAGTCTATCCATATTTACCCCACGAATGAAGATTCCTTCTTTAAATAAGTTGTTAGGTATTTGTATCGTTTGCGTTATTCTTTCCGTCGAGTTCAAATTGAATCTATATGTATGTGAGACCCAATCATTTCTTCCCGGCTCGAAACCCCAGAAATTTCCCGTTGGGCCATAATCAATTAAACTCTCCCCATCCGTTGTCAACACTAGTGAATGACCTATCAAATCAAGGCTACCATCTTCTTGGGGGACAGATTCTGTTTGTAATTGTACCTCTCCGGGATCCAGGATGGGCTTATACTCTTCTCCGGGTTTCAGCTCCCGGTGCGCATTCTCAGGCAGGGGAGATGGGTTTCTTTTCTTCCATATCTTCCATATTTGACGCGTTTGCACAAACTTAGGTAATTTTCCCTATCACTCTTCGCCTGGAGAATAAACCAGCGTCCAATTGCACGCCTCCAATTCTTCCAAGGTCAGATCCCAAACTTTCTTTATAGGATATACTCGTTCAAATTCTTCACAGCTCATTTTATCCACATCATCCCAGTCAAAAATACCAATAGACCATTTCCATATGATATCGGGATATGTGCGCATAAAATCAACCACGAGATCGATGCCGTTTATTTGGCTAGAATATGGCTTTATCACTTTACGTTTTAAATCCAAATATTCCAATCTTGTCGATGGTTTAACACATTCTTTTTCAAGCGCCATGGAATGATAGAGTGAGCCAAAACTTACTATGTCTTCCTCCGAATTATTATAAATAGTGAGGTGATACTGATTATTATCTGCTCTTTCACAACTGCCGCCACAATGCAAGACGGATAATGTTAACAATAATAAACCAATTTTTTTCATTTTATGCGTAGCTTATAAGTAAAACAATGCGGGAAGAAGCCCTATAATAGGGAAATAAATACATATATCTGTCCAATGGAATCTGTCAGAGATTGGATTGTCTGTTTTATTATATTTCCCTGTTCGCGGATTAATATATGGAGAATTCACTTGCGAACTATTACCGGCTATAAAACTATTCCTATCAAAATAATTTGGATCTCCTGCTACGTAACCAGCCACCTGACTTCCATAGTACTTGTCGAAATAATCCGCGCCTTTATAACTAGCATCTGCTTCAAACCATCGAACATTGTGTTGCGGAGCGTTTGCATTATTAGTCTGCATAATGGCACTTTGCAAACTGGGAAGACCTATCGCAAGCAGATACGATGGTCCATATTGCTGGCTTTGTATGTAATGCCCGTATTCATGTACGAATAAATGATCACGCCAATCTGCTTTGTAACCATTAGGCCCTGCTGAATAAAAGCCAAGGGTAACGGCTCCCCCATCAAGCCCCATATCTACCGCAGTCATGCCATAGTTATGAGTTACCCCATTCACTTTCCCAAAAGCATTAGCTGTCGAAACAAATATATCACCGACCAAAGTTTGAGGTAGTTGCCAAGTAAGTCTTGATAAGACCTCCCAGAATGGACTTGTATTTGAATCAACATGAAATAGACCCTTATCTATCTCCCAACCTAATTCTGTTCGAGTCCAATCCCATTTCTCACCTTTAAAGGTTTTCACAAAGAGATTGGTTAACAGGTCTGAAATAAAGCCTAACAGCACCCCAAAGATTTCCCCGCTCTTATCCGAATACTTCAACGGATTATTCAGCGCATAGGCATAGCGGTTGAAATTCTGTGAGAAATCCGGTGCCTGGATATAGGGGTCGGGGGAGATGAAGCGGCCCAGGATAGCGTCGTACAGGCGGGCGTTCATGTTGATGAGGCCGAAGTCGGGCAGATGTTCGTGCCCACAGAAACCGTGCCCCAGCAACAGGGCGGGCTCCGACCCGGTGGAATAGTTGGACAGGAGGGACGGCATCCGCATCCATCCCCAGGGGTCGTAACTGTATTCCGCCACCAGGGAGCCGGTCTTCGTAGCTATATGCGTGATGGATCCCATATAGTCCCGGCCGATGACATACGCCGTCCACGCCCCGTTACCCGTGCGCTGCAGCGCCATCGGGGCCGAATAGGCGTTGCCGCCCAGGAAAAGCCGCTCCGTGGTGGATGTGGGCGTTTCCTCCCTTTCGTAACAGTTCCCCAGATAGTACTTCCTCAGCATGACAACACTGGAGAAACCAACCTGCATCCGTTTCCGGTTATATTGGGCGTCGTAGGTGAAAGCGGCCGTATTCCCGCTCTCCGTTATCGTAAGGGGACGGTCGTACGATGAGTACGTGATGGCCTGGCTGTTATACCAGGTAACGGAGGTGCTGGCCGCGTCAAGGGCCCCCACCTGATACGGGTGTGAGGTGTTTGTGTAAGCCATGGTCCCCGTTCCACCCTTGGACGTGATGTTCCCCTTGCTGTCGTACACGATGGCGCCGTTGAAGTCACTGGTCAGCCGCCCCAGGTTGTCATACTGGAAGTTCTCCTGCGTCTGAAGCGGATGGGAGGCATCAATCCGCTTGGTCAGGTTCCCGGTGGCCGCATCAAAAAAGGTCTGATAATTCTGCAGGGTATTTCCTCCGCAGGTCAGCATCCTGCCCGTGGGGTAACCGTACGCAGTGTAAGTGTAGGTTCGGGACACACTGCCGGATGTGGCCGACGTGGGCTGGCCCAGGTCATTTTCCCCTGTCAGGGAAAGGACCACCGTCCCATCGGACAGCGTGATGGAAGTGTTGTGGCCATTGGAATAGGCATAGTTCTCGGTGGTGATAAGGCCGTCCTGGGATGTATACTGGATGGTGGATACCCGGCCTCCGCTGCCGTAGCTATACGTTTTCTGCAACCACTTGCTGTCCGGTGCGGAGTCCTTGTCTGTCACCACACGGTCATACCCGTCATAAGTGAAATCCTCCCGAGTACCGTTGGTGGAAACGATGGAAGTTAGAAGGGAATATGAGTTGTAGTTGTATTCCGTATCGAAGCCGCCCGTACCGGTTCGGAAGATGTCCGTCACCCGCCCAAATTTGTCGGTATGCGTGGCCACACTGCCGATATCATTGGTCTCCGTAATGACGGAAGACCCGTCGCTGTTCCAGGTGTAGGCAGTGCTGCGGATGCCGGCGCTGGGATCCGTCATGCTGGTCCTGCGGCCATAAGAGTCATACGTAAAAGTGGTCGTCACCCCTCCCGGCGCAGTGATGGAGGAGGGTTGCCCGTCATCCCGGAGCGAATAGGTGATGGTTCCGGCCGCATCTGTGACCGATACGATGTCCCCCAGGGCATTGGACGTACGGGTGACGGAGATGCTGTCTTTCACTTCCGTGACAGAAGTTCCGCTGTAAGAGCGCTTTGTCACCCTGCCGGATGCTTCGGAAATGCGGATCAGGCGGTTATAGGAATCATATTGATATGTCGTGTAATAAGAAGGTGACGAGCCACGATATGGCATCGATACCCTGATAAGCCGTCCTTTCCCGTCATAGAACTTCTTTGTATATTGCCATTGTCCGTTGAAGCGTTTATTGGCGCTCTGCACCTCCCGGGACATGGCGTCGAAATGGGACGCGGTCGCGGGCTGTCCCGTCACGGTACGGGTCACCGTGTATAAGGCAGACCCACCCCATGCGATTGCCGTGGAGTCGACGGTGCCGTCGGCATAGACCGTCTTGGTAGGTCTGCCCCAGTTGTCATAGGACCGTGTCATGGGCCGGTTGCGGAAATCGGTCACTGTGCATGGGCTCCCATAGGCATTATAGCCCGAATACGTGGTCGTCTGGCCCAAGGCATTCGTGGACGTCAGGACATGCCGCCCTTCGCTGTCATAGGTGTAGGTGTCGCCCACGTACTGAGTGGCGCCATATGGGGCTGACTCTTCGGTGAGGACGTTGCCGTGGCTGTCGTAGGTCCAGCGGGAAGTCTTCACCAGGTTGGCGACAGCGGTGCTTGGCATCACGTAGTCTTGCCGGGTAAGTGGATGATATTTGGCATCATAGGTATAGACGGACCGCTCTCCCATGAAGGTGTTGAAATTTCCGTCCCGCTCCGTCAGGGTTTCACTGGAGATGACGGCCCCCAGCAAATAGGTGGTGGTATTATTGGAGTGGGCATATTCTGTCGTCTGCTTTATCAGTTTCGGCATACTGCCCGCCCCTATCTGCTTTGCCGTCGCCACCAACATGGGATAATTAAAGCTGTCGTATGTGTATGTGGTGGTGGTAACGACTCCCGTCACATTGTTGTTCTCGACCGTTTGCGTCAGACGGGGAGACTCCTTGCCATAAGTGGTGTTATGATCGTCAAAGACGAAGGTCGTCAGGGAGAAAGGAGCATACGTTTCACTCCTCAGGTAGGACGCCGACCTGGTGGGGACGCCCCTCTTCTCCGGATTGAATTGATCCACCCGGATGGTAAGGAGGGTTTCCAGGTAAGAGGACTTCCAGGCTTTGAAAAACCCGCAGAAGCCCAACCCATGCGTGTTGACAACCCCATCATACCATGCATAGGTATCCTGCAGGAACAACTGTGCGCCTGCCGCATCGGACATATATCCTTTCGCCCCGGAAAGCACATAGATGGGAAGAGCCCTCAGCTGATATCCCTTAGTGGAGTCTATCCCCGCAGGGTTGTCCGTCCATGCGCGGCAGGAATGGGGAAGGTACTCATAAGTGTTTCGTATGAGTTTCCCGTAACAGTCCCTGGACTGCACCAACTGCCGTTGCTCGGGGGCATAGGATGTGAAATCATACTCCTTGATGCTCTGCCCGTCCACGGTGATAAAACTGCTCATGGAAGTATACTCCACCACGTTTGCCGGCAGGATGTGCTCCTGGCTGCCGATGCTGCAATAGGACAGTTGCAGCGGCAGGAAACTGGAGCCGTAGGCGTTCCTGGCATACATGCAGGAATTGGGCTCCAGCCTGATCAGATCCGGGTAACCGTCCCGGTTGATGTCGATGAAAAGGTGTGCCTTGATACTGGACCTGGTACAGATGGGAAGGTCCTCCTGAACAAAGTCCAGCCCCGTATTCATCCTGCACTGCCAGACGGTGTCGATGGCATTCGAGGGAGACTTCACAAAGTCGATATACCCGTCCGCATTGAGATCGGTGAGATGAACGTCTCCGCTTGCAATGTAACTCTGGGAAATGGACGTGTAACATTTCTTGAAGACGAACGACGTTCCATTGAAGTCATATTTGTTCAATCCGCTTGTGGTGGCGATGCAAAGGTCCGTCTGGGCGTCGCTGTCAATGTCGCAGCAGACAAGCCGTTTGTCCTGGGCAAAGCCAATACCCGTAAATGAACTGTTGAACAGCAGGGTTCCGTCACTCAGGTCAATCAGGGAGTAATAAGGCGTCTGGGTGCAGGAGAAACCGTTATCCGAATAACTGACAACCAGCAACTGGGCCTTGCCGTTCCCGCAGAAATCCCCCCAACGGTACGTCCGGCGATAGGGACTGTAGTTCCCCGATCCGCCATTGATGGATCCGGGCAGGGAGACGACATGCGTGTCGGTATTGACTAACTGGCCGTCCCCGTCGGCCTTGTACACTTTGATGTAAAATGTGGAGCCTGAACTGTTGGTGGATGTGCAGTTCACCTTTACCACTTCATCCACGCCGTTGCCATCCACATCCACGGCCTCAATAGTCTGGAAGCCCGATTCCGCAGTAACGGTGCTTGCGCTGATGTCGTTTTGGATAACGGGGGCGAAGGCGATGGGGGTGCTGGCGGGGTAATTGCAGGCAAAGCCGGTCCCCGTCTGGGAATAGGTGGAATGGTTAATGATGCCCAGCAGGCCGTCATTGTAGTTTCCGCTGACGAATTTACCACGACGGTAGTATTGGGGATTGGAACCCGGGTTGAACGCCGAGGGCAGGCTCACCGTCTCCTTTACCAGCAGGGAGTCGTTCCCCACATGGGGGTTCGCCGTAATTCCATACGTGAAAGTGAGCGGCGGAAGGCTTTCCCCTGCGGAATTAGTGAGCGAGATGGAAGAGAGGAGAGATGCTCCGGGAGAGGCCGTCCATCCCATGTCGTAGGTGTACAGGTCGGTCCCGTTCGAAGAAGATACGATTTTGTATATCTGCGGAGCGCGAAGAACCATTCTTCCAGCATAATAGGTATAGGAGGACTGCTCGTGTGCCGAAAAACGGACGATTCCCTTCGCTATGTTCTGGCTGTTGAACCCGTACAGGATACGGGTGGGAATATAGTTGCCGTCGTTGTCAAGGACGTTATACTCATACTCTATCCGGTCCCCATCCAGATTGGCGGAACTCAAAATGGGATAGGACGGGAAGTTGCAGGAAGCATCCGATATCCCCAGACCATAGGTGGCCGTAACACCGTTGGGATAGCGCACAGAAAAGGATATGACATAACCACGCGCATTCCTGTTGGCTTTGGCCAGGATGTGTCCCTGGGCCGTGACCAGCGGATAGGCCGCCGATGTGGCAGGATCGTCGTTGGTCACCAGGCGCACCCCGTCCAGTGCGAAGACGGCTGTTGTCCCCGACGTAGTGGAGGGAGGGACATTGGACCCGTCATAATACTTTGTCTTGCCCACCAGCGAGATGGCCGAAAGGCCGCTCAGCGTCCAGCCATAACTACCGTATCCGAACCCGTCCTGGCTGTTGTAAATCAGCGCCAGGGACGGAGCATATCTGATATCCGGCGCTGCCGCAATAGGAACCGTATACGTCCTGCCACCGCTTTGGGAAACGCCGTACTCCAACGGAATGGCATCCACGCTGTAACTGCTGAGGTCACGCGTACGGGAATCAGAAATCCTGTAAGGCTCCTGGCTCCAGACATCGGCCTGCATCCGTTCCATCCAGGCCACCTTCTCTGCCTTAGTCATGAAGAGCCGGCCCCGACGGGCTGATGTGTTCTCGCCCTCTCCGCTCAAACCCAGCGGATTGACAGGCGAGACCTCCTCCGCCACCATCGGCAAAGGAATTGCCGACTCCTTCACCGGCGCCGCTTCATCTCCTCTGATTATCAACTGCCTTGTCCGGCTTGTGCGGCTTCCCGTCGTATTGTACTCATATACTTGACGGTATGTGGACTGGGCGGAAAGGGAACTGCTGATTAACATCAGAATAAAAAAGGGATGAGGTAATCTGACATTCATATCGTCACAAGCTCCGTAAGTGTTAACAGAAAAAACCAATATTGACCTTTGGCCAAGGACAAAAATAGATATTTAATCTTGGAACTCAAAGCCCATTTCAAACATAATGATGCCAGCAGGGTGTTAACCGAGATGGAAGTTCCAAAATGAGGTATTTTATGTAAATATATCAATAATCCAGAAAAAATATGTATGTTTGTAATTGTAACATTTTGTAATTGATTATGCTAAAGAAACTTAGAGTGGCGCTGGCGGTGGTGTTCTGGCTGGGAATCACGCTGCTGCTACTGGATTTCACCGGAACGCTGCACGCGTATCTGGGCTGGATGGCCAAGTTCCAGTTCCTGCCGGCCGTGCTGGCGCTCAATGTGGGCGTGGTTGTGGGCCTGGTGCTCCTGACCCTGGTCTTCGGCCGCGTGTACTGCTCTGTGATCTGTCCCCTGGGCGTGTTCCAGGACGGCATTTCCTGGCTGCGGGCACACCGGAGCAAAAAGCCTTACCAGTACCACAAGGAGATGAAGTGGCTGCGCTACGGCGTATGGGTGCTGTTTGTGGCCGCCCTCATTGCCGGCATCCACGTGATTGTGTCCGTCCTGGCGCCCTACAGCGCCTACGGCCGCATAGTGCAGAACCTACTGCAACCCATTTACCTGTGGTGCAACAACCTCTTTGCCGCCATGGCCGAACGGGCCGGCAGCTATGCCTTCTATGAAAAGGAAGTGTGGCTGCGCAGCCTTCCCACCTTCCTCATCGCCATAGTTACGCTGGTAGTGGTGGGCATCATGGCCTTCAAGGGCGGCCGCAGCTACTGCAACAGCATCTGCCCTGTGGGAACCACCCTCAGTTTCCTCTCCCGCTTCGCCATGTTCCGTCCGGTCATCGATGCCGATAAGTGCAAGCACTGCAAGGCCTGCGAACTGCACTGCAAGGCCCGGTGCATCGCCATCTGCAAGGAGGACGCCCACATCGATTATTCCCGCTGCGTGGACTGCTTCAACTGCATTGATTCCTGTAAGTTCGACGCGCTGCAATACCGCTTTGCCTGGGGGAAGAAAGATTCTTCGCCTTCGGCTCAGAATGACAATAGCCGCAGGGCGTTCCTGGCCGGGTCGGTCATGGCTGTGGGCGCAGCGGCGCTGAAGGGCGTCCAGGCCCGGGCGCAGGCCGTGAACAAGGTGGACGGCGGCTTTGCCGAAGTCCTTCCCAAGCAGGCTCCCGCGCGGGAAGTGCCCCTCACCCCTCCCGGATCGGAGAGCGTGAAGAGTTTCTACCAGCACTGCACGGCCTGCCAGCTGTGCGTGGCCGAATGTCCCAACAACGTGCTTCGGCCTTCCGGTAAACTGGAAAACCTGATGCAGCCGGAAATGAGTTACGAGAAAGGCTTCTGCCGGCCGGAATGCACCCGCTGCAGCGAGCTTTGCCCCACCGGGGCCATCCATAGGATTACCCGGGAGGAAAAGACACAATACCATATCGGCACGGCCCAGGTGAACCCGGAACTGTGCGTGATGTACCAGGGAGAGGCCAACTGCGGCAAATGCGCCCAGGCCTGCCCCTCCGGCGCCGTAAAACTGCTGCGTACCACCGACGGACGCCGCATCCCGGCCATCGCCGAGGCCGTCTGCACCGGCTGCGGGGCCTGCGAGTTCCTGTGTCCGGCACGTCCCATCAGCGCCATCACCGTCAACGGTAAACATCAACACGTGTAGCCTATGAAAAGAAGAGATTTCATCAAGATAAGCGGCGCGGCGGCGCTGGCAGCCGCCTGTGCACCCAAAGATGCCCGATCGGTGTCGGGCATGACGGAAAATGAACAGGGTGCGGAGCAGATGGTTTACCGGGAGAATCCCAAGAACGGGGACAAGGTGTCGCTGCTGGGCTTCGGCTGCATGCGCTGGCCCATGATCCAAGATGCCAACGGTCAGGATGTCATCGACCAGGAGGCCGTGAACGAGATGGTGGACTACGCCATCGAACACGGCGTCAACTACTTTGACACTTCCCCCGCCTACCTGCAGGGGCAGAGCGAGAAAGCGGCCGGCATCGCCCTCAGCCGCCATCCCCGCAGCAGCTACTACATCGCCACCAAGCTGTCCAACTTCGGAGACCAGTCTCCCGAGGGCTCCATCCGCATGTACCGGAATTCCTTCGAGCAGCTCAAGACAGACTACTTCGACTATTATCTGCTGCACTCTATCGGCCGCGGCGGCAAGGACGCCTTCAACCAGCGCTACGTACAAAACGGCATGCTGGACTTCCTGAGGAAGGAAAAGGCTGCCGGACGCATCCGCAACCTGGGTTTCTCCTTCCATGGAGCCCAACATGAGTTCGACTACTTCATGGAGCTGTTCGACAGCGGGGAAATGGTATGGGACTTCGTGCAGATAGAGATGAACTACGTGGACTGGAAACACGCCGACGGCGTGCGCAATGTCAATGCCGACTACCTGTACGAGCAACTGGACAAGCGCGGCCTGCCCATCGTGATCATGGAACCGCTGCTGGGCGGCCGCCTGGCCAATGTGCCGGAAGCCATCGCCCGCCAGATGAAAGAAAGGGAGCCCCTCCTGAGCATCGCCTCCTGGGCCTTCCGCTTCTGCGGCACCTACCCGCGCGTGCTGTGCACCTTGTCGGGCATGACCAACATGGACCCGCTCCTGGACAACGTCAAGACCTTCGGCCATTTCAAGCCCCTCACCCAGGAAGAGCTGCAATTCCTGGAGCAGATGGCCGTCCAGATGAAGGAGTATCCCCTGATCAACTGTACAGACTGCAAGTACTGCATGCCCTGCCCCTGGGGCATTGACATTCCGGGCGTCTTCCAGCACTACAACCGTTCTGTCACGGAAGGCACGTACGCCCAGAGCAAGGAGCAGAAGGATTACGCCAAGCTCAAGAAGGCCTATCTGGTGAGCTACGACCGCGCCGTGCCCACGGTGCGCCAGGCCGACCACTGCATCCACTGCGGCGAATGCGTAAGCCACTGCCCCCAGAGCATAGCAATACCGGGCCAACTCACTAGAATTGCCCGGTACGTGGAAAAACTCAAGCAGGATTTGCTTTAGTATTTGATGATGCGCAGTTTGTGCATCACGTCATTGTAATACACTTCTGCCGTATACCGGCCCGGAGCCAGCGCACTCACATCCAGATGAACGGGATCGAAGGCGCTGGCTTCCGTTTCCTTCTCCAGCACCAGGGCGCCCGTAGATGAATACAGCTTCACCGTCACCGCCACGGGCGTTTCCGTCTCTATATTGATGTAGGCGTCGGTGGAGGCTACTTCCGGCGTCACGCGCACGGGTTGGTCGGGATTGATGACGGCCACCCGGAAACTGACGGAAACTTCTTCTCCCATAAAGTCCGAAGCCTTTACGTCCACCGTGGCGTCACCATAGCCCACCGGGCTTACCAGGATGCGGTTTCCGTCGACGGAAACTCCCACGCAGGCCGTGTTGCTGCACGCGGTGGTCACCGACAACGCCTCCCCGTCTTCATCGTAAAATAAATCCGAGAGGGGGACGGAACCCACCCGCTGCAGGCCCGTAAGAAGCATATTCCCCACTTCTCCCACCAGCTGCGGAGCATGGTTGGGAAGGAGGGTGTAATCCAGCGTGGCCTGCGTGAACAGATGGCCGTCGCTGGCTGTGAGCGTGGCCTTGTACGTACCGGGATTGTCTTTCCAGCCGTCGATGATGAGCTTGTTGTTCACGCGGTCCATGCTCAAGGCCCTGGAACCGGGCTCCAGATTGAGGGTAATGGCATCTCCGTTGGGATCGTAGGCCGTAAAGCTGAGCACCACTTCCTGGTGGGCCCTCACGGTCACCGTCGTCTGCTCCAGCTGCAGCACGGGAGCCTCCGGGTCCGATGACGAGCTGCCGCCGGCCGGATAATGCAGGACCCCGTACTCAAAGGAGGCCAGGGCATCCAGTTTCCTGCCAACGGGTTTATCCCCGCCCACGGTTTCTCCCAGACCTGCATAGAGGATTTCCTTGGCGGCATCGGCCGTGAAACCGGGCCCGCCGAAGTAGGAGACGATGAGGGCTGCAACGCCGGAAGCGTGAGGACAGGCCTGGGAAGTGCCCACCATGCCGCCCAATCCTTTTTCCGACACTTCATAAGGCCACGTACTGAGGATATAATTGTCCTCCCCGGAACCACCCGGGGCGGCAATGTCCACCCACGGCCCGTAGTTGGAATAATAGGCGCGTTGGCCCTTGATGTCCGTAGCACCCACGGAAATAACGGGCTCATAACTGCCGTAAGGGTCATAATCCACACCCAGATGTCCCTCGTTGCCGGCGGCAAAGAACACCAGGCCTCCCTTCATGGGAGAATCGGGCAACTGATTCCCGTCGGCGTCGCAGCCGGCAAACTGGAGGAAATAATCCACCGCCGCCTTGATTTCGGGTTCGGTGTCCATGGAGATGCTTTTGTGCATCGCCAGTTCTTCGGGCGTCACTTTGTCGTCGGGTTCGTCCCCAAAGATGCCGTCGGCCGCTATGCCCCAGCTGTTCTGGGAGATGACGGCGCCGTGGTCGGCGCCAAACTTGAAGGCCTGGGCGACGCCTTCGTTGGAGGCGTATTCTTCTCCGGAGAACATGGCGCAGGAAATGATCCGGACACCTTTTACGCCGCCGGAATAATCCCCGCCGGCGATTCCGGCGATTCCCAAACCGTTGTTGCTGACAGCGCCTATGATGCCGGCCACGTGTGCACCATGGCCGGTATCCCCGTCTTCGTAACCCATGTTCCAATTACCCCGGGCGAAATTGTATCCGGTGTGTCCGTTTTCATCTTTCCACAGGTTGCCCTGCAGGTCCTGGTGGTCGGGGCTCACGGGTTCGTCGATCACCACTACCAGCACATTGCTGTTGCCGGTGGTGTACTTCTCCCAAACGCCCCGCACATTGATATCGGCCCCGGAATACGTCCTGTTATAGAGGTTCCACTGCCGGGAGAATTCGCGGTCTCCGGGCTCCGAATAGGCGCGCAGGCGGAACCGACGCCCCGGATGGGCCGATACGATGCCAGGCACTTCCTCCAGGGACTGCGCCGCCTTGGTGGCCGGCGTCTTCTCCTTGAGGACCGCGGTATAGAAGCGGTGCAGGCCGGCCTTGCGGCTGCGCGCCTCATACACCCCGGCGTCCGGGAATACCCGCTCCAGGCTTTCGATGCCCAGCTGGTCCATCGCGGTGTTCAGCCCGGCCGACTTGGTGGGCACACCGGCGGCCAGGTCAGCCTCTACGAGGTCGGCCATATCTTCGCTGAACTGGATGTAGACCTTGGGAGAAACCTCTTTTGACGACACAGGCTCCGAATCCGTCGGAGCCTGTGTGTCAGTAGGGTCTTGCACCGTACAGGCTACAGCCAGGAAGGCTGCAGCGAAGTACTTAGCGAAGTTTCTTGTAGCCATAACGGGCTTCGTCGGCCAGCTCGATCTCGATGCGCATGAGACGGTTGTACTTGGCGATACGGTCCGTACGGGACAGGGAACCGGTCTTGATCTGGCCGCTGTTGGTAGCGACGGCGATGTCGGCGATGGTGGTGTCCTCGGTTTCACCGGAACGGTGGCTGGTGACGGTGGTGTAGCCGTGACGGTGGGCCATCTCGATGGCGTCCAGGGTCTCGGTGAGGGAACCGATCTGGTTCACCTTGATGAGGATGCTGTTACCAGCACCCATCTCGATACCCTTCTGCAGGTACTTCACGTTGGTCACGAAGAGGTCGTCACCTACCAGCTGGCACTTGTCGCCGATGGCCTTGGTGAGCTTCACCCAGCCTTCCCAGTCTTCCTCGGACAGACCGTCCTCGATGGAGTCAATGGGGTACTTGCTGATGAGCTGCTTCAGGTAGTTGATCTGCTGATCGGTGGTGAGCTTGCGGCCGCGAGGATCTTTCTTCTTGCCGTCCTTGAGCTGCTTGTAGTCATAGTAGAACTTACCGTCCTCCTTGAAGCAGAACTCGGAAGCTGCGCAATCCATGGCGATGGTCACGTCCTTACCGGGCACATAACCGGCGCCTTCGATGGCGGCGATGATGCAGTCCAGGGCGTCGTTGATGCCCTTGAGGGCGGGAGCGAAGCCACCTTCGTCACCCACGGCGGTGCTCAGGCCACGGCCTTTGAGCACTTTCTGCAGGGCGTGGAAGACCTCGGCACCCATGCGAACGGCCTCGGCCTCGTTGGCGGCGCCGATGGGACGGATCATGAATTCCTGGAAAGCGATGGGAGCATCGGAGTGGGCACCACCGTTGATGATGTTCATCATGGGAACGGGAAGCACATAGGCGTTGGTGCCGCCCAGATAGCGGTACAGGGGCATGCCCAGTTCGGCGGCAGCAGCCTTGGCAACGGCCAGGGAAACGCCCAGGATGGCGTTGGCGCCCAGCTTGCTCTTGGTGGCGGTGCCGTCCAGCTCGATCATGGCCTTGTCGATGGCACGCTGCTGCGTGGCATCCATGCCGATGATTTCGGGGGCGATGACCTTGTTCACATTGTCAACGGCCTTGAGGACACCCTTGCCGCCATAGCGCTTTTTGTCGCCATCACGGAGCTCGAGGGCCTCGTTCTCACCGGTGGAAGCGCCGGAAGGAACGGCTGCAACACCAACAAAACCGGAATCAAGGGTAACTTCAACTTCGATGGTAGGATTTCCGCGGGAATCCAGGATCTCTCTACCGAAAACGGATACGATCTGCATAATACTATGTGTTAAAAAAATTTGCGTCACTCTATGGGAGCGGCGCAAATTTACGAATTTTTTTGCAGAAAGACAATATTACTTGTTGGCCGGGTGGTCGTACGGCGAAGTACGCACATCCCAGAACATCTTGCTATAATAATTGTTGCTTCCGTCCTGGAGTTTAGCCACGGCGGCCTTCCAGTTCTCGCCGTTCAGGGTGCTCTCGTTGGTGGGGTATTTCACGCGGGCGATGATGTCGTCATTCACCTCGGACAGGACCGTGAACTTGATGGGCTCGGCGGTGGGGTCGTCGGGATTCTCCACGGTGTACTCGCCGGGACGGACCAGCTGCTCGGGATAGCCGGTGCGGCGGATCTCGGTCCAGGCCTCGGTGCCGTTCATCCACAGGTCGATGTACTTCTGCACGGCCACTTTCTCGGCATCGGCGGTGCCCACGGCGGCGATGTAGGTTGCCACGTCAGCAGCATCGGCACTGTCACCGTAAGCATCGGCCCAGTAGTCGATGGAAGCCTCGATGCCGGCCTTGAACTCGGCGTCGGAGAAGCCCTTGGATTCGGAGATGATGAACTGGACTTCGGCGAAGGTCATCAGGGGAATCTTGAAGTCGGGCGTCAGGTGGCCCGGCTGCATGCTGTACCAGTTGGGGGTACCGCCGCGGAGTTTGGCCGAATAGATGCTGGGGGCGCCGTAGGGCATGCCCTTGGCCAGGCCGGGGGAATAGATATCGGCACGGGGGTCGCGCACGCCTTCCCACGGGTGGGTCTTGCCATTGAGGTCGTCCTTCACGCCCATCAGCAGGTTGGCGAAAGGCTTGGTGATGGTGAGGTCGTTACGGCCGTCCACGTAGTATCCTTCATAGATTTTGCAGTAGTCAGTGCCGGATGCGGAATAACTGTAGGCGGCTGCGTCATCGTTGGATTCGAAGACGCCGTCGGCCACGGCGGCCGATACGATGCTCTTCCAGTTGGGATCCACCTTGGACGTGTGCACGGCCAGGCGGCACTTGAGGGAGTTGCCGAATTTCTTCCACTTGGAGGCGTCGCCACCGTAGATGATATCGCCGGAAGTGAAGGCGGGCTCGCTCTCGTCAATCATGGCCACGGCGGCGTCCAGCTCGGCGATGAGGGCGGCGTACAGATCCTTCTGGTCATCGTACTTGCAGTAATAGACCTGGTCCGTTGCCAGTTTGGCCACATCGGTGTAAGGAACGCTGCCCCAGGTGTCGGTGATGACGTCCATCAGCCACGCTTTGAGGATTTTGGCGGCAGCCACCTGGTTGGCGTTAGCGCCATAGGCCGAGTTGCCGGCAGCCGTGGCGGCGTCGGTGTTGAGCTGTTCCACCTTGATGAGGTTGGCCACACCCTGGTACAGATAGTTGAAGTAGCTGTTGTTCACGCTTTCACGGATCTGGTAACGGTCTTCCTCCGTGTAGTTGCGCTGGGCCCAGTACTGGGCATACAGCATGCACTGGCGGCCGCTGAACCAGACGTCGTAGATATTGTCCACAATCCATTTCTCGGCGCCGGACATGAGCATGTTGGAAGGCACCTCCTGGGGGTTGTTCGGATCCTGGTTGACATCGTCCTTGATGCAGGAGAACAGGGTTGTGAGACCTACGGTTCCAACAAGGATATATTTGAAGATATTTTTCATGACTAGTCCTCCGAATTAAAAGTTAATGTTGACACCGAAGCCGAAGTTGGCCAGGCCGGCCACCAGGCCGCCCTCGATGCCCTGGATGTTACCGGAGCTGGTAACCGCCACCTCGGGATCGAAGTGCTTGACATCCGGGCCCCATACGGCCAGGTTACGGCCATAGGCAGACAGCCTTAATCCCTTGACGAAGCTGCCTTCCTTGAGCGGGAAGGTGTAGCCGACGGTGACTTCACGCAGCTTGATGTAGTCTGACCGGAGCACGCTCATGGCAGCGGGGCCTTCGTAGAAGTACTCGCAGTAGTCGATACCGGCCGCATTGGTGGTGTTCTTGGTGCCCTTGTCGTCGATGACGCCGTCCAGGACCACGCCGTTCTCACGGATGCCGTTGGCGGCGGTCTCCTCCAGCATACCGGAGTACATACCCCACAGATAAGAGGTGGAGAAGTACTTGCCGCCCTTGGAGAAGTCGATGTGGATGCTGGCGTCGAAGTTGCCGATCTTGAAGCTGTTGGTCCAGCCGCCGGTGAAGTCCGGGTACACGCTGCCCAGGTTCTCGTTGCCGTCGGTGTACAGGTACAGGCCCGTCTCGGGGTCGATCATCTTGTTGCCATCGGCATCAAACACATAGTTGGTACCCATGATGACGCCGTAAGGCTGGTCCTTCATGGCGCCGATTTCCACCTTGAAGGGGGCGCTGGTGAGCTTGTAGTAGTCTACACCGTCCATCAGCTCCAGCACCTTGTTCTTGTTGGAAGACAGGGTGAGGGAGGTGTTCCAGGTGAACCACTTGCTCTCTACGGGAGTGGCGTGGAAGGCGAATTCCAAACCCTTGTTCTGGATCTTACCCGAGTTCACTACCTTATAGGTATAACCGGTGGTACCGGACACGGACAGGGGCAGGATCTGGTCTTTGGTGACGCTGTTGTAGTAGGAGACGTCGAATCCCAGGCGGCCCTTGAAGAAGGCCATTTCCAGGCCGGCCTCGAAGGAGGTGGTGCTTTCCGGTTTCAGCTGGTCGTTCTTCAGCGTGTTGGGAAGGCGGTAGCCGGGAGTGGTGGGATCGATGTTGGTGTACTGGGAGTAGGTGGTGATGATCTGATAGGGATCCGTGTCGTTACCCACTTTGGCGAAACCGGCACGCACCTTACCGAACTCAATGACGTTCTTCACTTCCGGGGACAGCAGTTCGGAGAAGATGAAGCTGCCCGTCACGGAAGGATAGAAGTAGGTGTTGTTGCCCTTGGGAAGGGTAGAGGACTGGTCCATACGCACGGAACCTTCCAGGAACAGCATGTTCTTGAAGCCCACGCCGGCGTTGGCGAACACGGAATTGATGGCCTTGTTGCGCTCATAATTAGAGCTCTGGGACGGGGAGATGGAGTTCTTGAGGTTGTAGAAATCGGGGATGGCCAGGCCTCCCACGGTTTCACCGTACAGGTACTCGTAGTGGTTGCGCATGAGGTTGGCGCCAGCCAGTGCATTCACGCTGAAGTCGTTGAACTGCTGGTTGTAGGTGAGCAGGAACTCGTGGTTGAGCTCGTACTGCTGGCGGGAGATTTCCGTGTATTTGGACTGTTCCTGGGAGCCCACGGCGCTGCGCTCGTACTGCTTGTCCACAAAGAAGTCCAGGTTGGCCTTATACTGGAACTTGAGGGTAGGAAGGATCTGGTAGGATGCGCCCAGGTTACCGTAGATACGGTTACGGGTGTCATTCTGGTAGCACTTGTAGCGGCTCCAGTACGGGTTGTTGGAGTAGGCGGGGGTGGGGTCGTCCCAGTCGGAACGGTTCCAGGAAGCCTGGGTGCCGTCGGGATAGATGTACATGTCCTTGGCCTGCTTCATATCCAGTTCACGGTGACCCCACTGGACGAATTTCACCAGCACGTTGTTGTCACCGTAGCCAATTTCGGTACGGCCTAAGGTGCTCTGGTTCAAGTAGTTCACATTGGCGCTCACTTCCAGTTTGTGGTCCGGGCTGAAGGCCTGGGCGTTCACGTTCAGGATGTTCTTCTCCTGCTTGCTGTTGGGCAGGTAGCCCTTGAGCTCGGAGTTGGTGTAGGAAATACGGGTGGCGCTGCGGGCCGATGACTGGGAAATGGCCACGTTGGTGGTCACGGAGACGCCGGTCTCGAAGAAGGAGTCGATATCATTATCGGCCGCCTTCCACTCGCTGGTGGTGGGATTGCCCACCTTGCCGCCGGCTTCCCACTTGGCCAGGTCGTACCAGGTGAGCACCTGCTGGCCGTCGTACTTGGGACCCCAGCTTTCGTCGGTGGCGTAGTCCGGATACAGGTAATCGACACCGTTGATGTTCACTACCTGGAAATCGTCGCCATAACCGCCGCCGTACAGGTTCTGCAGCTTGGGCAGCTTGTTCACCTTCTCAAAGCCCAGGGTGGAGGAGAAGGAAACGCCGTAACCGCTCTTGCCATCGGCATTGCCCTTCTTGGTAGTAATCATCACCACGCCGTTATTGGCGCGGGAACCGTACAGAGCCGATGCGCTGGCGCCCTTCAGGACGGAAATGCTGGCGATGTCGTCGGGGCTGATGTCGTTGATGAGGTTACCGTAGTCGAATCCGCCGCCGCCGCGGGCGGTGTCCGTAGAGTTGAAGTCGGAGCCTTCGATGGGAACACCGTCAATTACGAACAGGGGCTGGTTGTTGCCGGACAGGGAGGAGACACCGCGGAGGAGGACCTTGGAAGAACCGCCCATGGAACCGGTGCTGGAGGTAATCTGCAGACCGGCGATCTTGCCCTGGAGGGCATTCACGGGGTTGTTGAGTCCGCCGCGGGACTTGGTCATTTCGTCGCCCGCCACCTCCGTAACGGCATAGCCCAGGGCCTTCTTCTCACGGGAGATACCCATGGCCGTGACAACGACTTCATTCAGATACTCGGCATCCGGTTCCAGAATGACGGAAACCGCGGGAGAGGCCGGAATCTCCTGGGTCTTCATGCCCATGAAGGCAACCACCAGGATTCCGTTAGAAGGGACATCCGTGAGGACGAACTGGCCCTCACCGTCGGTGAGCTGGCCGTTGGTCGTTCCTTTCACGAATACATAGGCGCCGACAACGGGTCCGTCACCGGCGGCCGTCACCGTTCCTTTTACCGTAATATTTTGGGCGAACATGCTCACGGAAACGGCAAAAAGGAAGGCAGAGATTAAATACTTGATACCTTTCATTTTGAATAGTCTTAAGGTTACACTACTAACTTTCGCTTGCAAATATTCAAAAGAAAAATAACAATTGCAATACCTGTAAAATACTGTAAAAGTGACGATTAATAACGGTAGAATTGCTTTTTAAATAATTTTAATATGCGCATTTTCCCCTACCGCTTACAATCTGTAAGCAGCAAAAGGTTGCTTATTAAAATATTTTAAGATGCGGATTTTTACAATATTTGACAGCACGGGAACGTGCAGGAATAGGTGCGGTTCAACGAAAAAGGCCGGGCGTCAACGACGTCCGGCCTTTCGAAGAACCGCAGCTACCTACTCTCCCACCTGGTGTGGCAGTACCATCGGCGATGGTGAGCTTAACTTCTCTGTTCGGAATGGGAAGAGGTGGTTCCTCACCGCTATAACCACGGCAGTATAGTACTTGAGAGAATATTTCAAGGAAGCTTCGATAGCTTCGCTACTTCAATTGGCTTATCTTTCTCTAGAGAAAGTCTCTCGGGCAATTAGTACAGGTCTGCTGAGGCCGTCACCGACCTTACACATCCTGCCTATCAACGTGGTAGTCTCCCACGACCCTCAAGGGAAAA